>Ga0209024_1000001_pt1:0-192500 | contig 2994616 bp, 2820 predicted proteins | sample AutmiccommunBRH5_FD_187380 | JGI IMG/M metagenome (GOLD analysis project Ga0209024, IMG submission 187380) | Deep subsurface microbial communities from Mt. Terri, Switzerland - Autotrophic microbial communities BRH/5 (SPAdes) (version 2) | ecosystem: Environmental > Aquatic > Deep... | reverse complement strand
GATTTTCTACATCAATTTCGGGTGGGAACTGGTCGCGGCGACCGGCCTCGCGGTTGTATCCTATATCCTGACAACCCGCTGGATCACCGAATGGCGCACCAAGCTGCGCCGCGAGATGAACGAACTCGACGGCAGGGCATTGCACCGCGCGGTCGATTCGCTGCTCAATTACGAGACAGTGAAATATTTTGGCGCCGAAGCTCGCGAGCAGGCCCGCTATGGCCAGGCTGCGAGCGCCTATGCCGAAGCCGCGATCAAGAGCGAGAACTCGCTAGGCCTGCTCAACATCGCTCAAGCGCTGATTACCAACCTGCTGATGGCGGGCGCAATGGCCTATACAGTATGGGGTTGGAGCCAGGGGCAGCTGACCGTGGGCGATCTGGTGTTCGTCAACACTTACCTGCTGCAGCTGTTCCGCCCGCTCGACATGCTGGGATTCGTGTACCGTTCCATCCGCCAAGGGTTGGTCGATATGGGCGAAATGTTCAAGCTGATGGATACCGATGTCGAGGTCCAGGATCGCCCCGGCGCGCCGGCTCTGGTGGTCCGCCGCCCGCACATCACCTTTGACCATGTCGCCTTCGGCTATGAACCTGACCGCACAATTCTGAACAATCTCAGCTTCGAAGTTCCCGCCGGGGCGAGCGTGGCCATCGTCGGCCCTTCGGGTGCGGGCAAGAGCACGATCGCACGGCTGCTGTTCCGCTTCTACGATCCGCAGGGCGGGCGCATCCTTATCGACGGACAGGATATTGCCTCGGTGACGCAGGAAAGCTTGCGGGCCCACATTGGCATCGTCCCGCAGGACAGCGTGCTGTTCAACGACAGCATCGGCTACAACATCGCCTATGGCAGCGGCGATGCGCGCGAAGAGGATGTGTTCGCCGCTGCACGCGATGCCGCAATCCTGCCTTTCATCGAGCAATTGCCGCAGGGCTTCGCCACCGAAGTTGGCGAGCGTGGGCTCAAGCTGTCGGGCGGCGAGAAACAGCGCGTTGCGATCGCGCGGACGCTAGTGAAGAATCCGCCGATCCTGCTTCTGGATGAGGCGACCAGCGCGCTCGACAGCCGCACCGAACAGGATATCCTGCGGACATTGCGCCGTATTTCACGGGGTCGCACCACCATTGCCATCGCGCACCGCCTTTCGACCATCGCCGATGCCGATCGCATCCTGGTGCTCGATCGCGGCAAGCTGGCCGAGGCCGGGCGGCACTCTGACCTGCTGGCTGCGGACGGACTTTATGCCGACATGTGGGCGCGCCAGGCCGCCGAGCGCGAGACGCAGCCCGAAGCGGCCGAGTAATCAGCCTGCACCCTACTCCGCTTCGTCCGTCGGCTTGCGCAAATCCGCGCTCGACAGGTCGAGCGCGTCAAAGGGGATCACTTCGACATTGCCGCGCAGTGCCTTCAGATCGTCGAGGAAATATTGCGCGTCGCCCACGACCACCAGGGAGGCGCGTGCTGGAGCGAGAAATTCGCCTGCCATCTGCGCGACATCGGCAGTGCTGACGCTGGCTAGCCGATCTGCCACGCGAAATGCTTCTTGCGGTTCGATCCCGCGCAGCATCAGGCTGGCCACGGTGCCGTTGAAGCCGCCGCTGGTCTCAAGGCTGCGCGCCAGTGCCCCGCCCAGGAATAGCCGCCGTTTCTGCAGCGCATCCTCATCAAGCATCTCGCTGCCCAGCAGCGTAAACTGGTCGAAAAACACCGTAGCGACTTCGTCAGGGGTGGTATTCTTGGTTTGTGCCTGCGCGGTCAGCGTCGCTTCGTCGGCACGCGTGTCAAGCGAGCTATAGGCGCCATAGCTGAGCGCACGCTTGGTCCGCACCTCCTCGAACAACCGGCCATTGCTGCCCGAGCCGAGCACCGTATTGGCCAGCCACAGCTTGTAGAAATCTGGATGGTCGCGCGGCAATGCGCGCACGCTCGCGAGCACCGCTGCCTGGCCCGCATCCGGCATGTCGATCACCAGCGTGCGCGGTGCGGGCGCGCTACCTGCAGGGTCGGCCACCGGCTGCGGGATCGGGCGATCCGAGGTCCAACTGCCGAAAAGTTCATTGGCCAGCACATGCGCTTCCCCGGCCGCAAGGCCGCCGCTGATCACGATCCGGGCCGCGCCGGGATGCCAATAGGTCTCGCGGTGGGCGATCAGGTCCTCGCGCGTGATCGCGGGCAGAGAGTTCGGGCTGGCTACCCGGCCATATGGCGCATCGCCATACATCACCCGTGTCGTGACCATGCCGGCAAGCGCGCCCGGATCGGTTAGCGTCGCCACCAATCCGTCCAGCGCCCGCTTGCGCTCGCGTTCGAACTCCTCTTGCGGGAAGCTCGCATTCTGGAGGACGTCGACCATCACCGCCCCGGCCTGCGCGAGGTTCACGGTCGGCGCGGTCAGGCTTACGAAGCTGCCATCGGCGTTTGTGCTGAAGCCCAGGCTGGCGCCAAGCGATTCGAGCGCAGCAGCAATCTTAGTGGCACTGCGGTTCGCGGTACCCTTGTCCGCCACGCTCGCCGCGAGCCCGGCAAGGCCAGCCTTGGCCGCCGGATCACTCGCGTCCCCGCCCGGCAGCACAACGGTAATCGTCGCGATCGGCACGTCGGTGGTCTGCGCAGAGACCAGCGCGATGCCATTGTCGAGCGTCGTCTCGTCAAACTGCGCGCGCACCATTTCGGGTGCGGCGATCGGCGGTGGCGGCGCCGCGCGCGCGCCCTCGGGCCGTACCGCCAGCGGCTGGCCCGTGGCTGGCGGGACAGATCCGAATTGAGGCATCGGGTTGGGATTGGCATAACTCGACGGGTCATCTTCGCCCGCCGTATAGGTGATCGAGACCTTGCCCTCTGGCCGCAGCCACTGCACCGCCACTCGCTGCACGTCAGCGGCGCTGACCGTAGCGATCTCCTTTAGCCTTTTGTCTGCGGCATCGGGGTCTCCGGTCGAAACCAGCGCCTCGCCCAGTTCAAAGGCCCGGCCCTGTGCGGTCTGGCGCTGCGACAGCGCGGACGCAAAAATCTCGTTCTTAGCCTCGCGCAGTTCCGCCTCGCTGACCGGTTCGCTGCGCACCCGCTCGATCTCGGCGTCGAGTATCGCGCGGGCTTCGCCCACGTCGGTTGCGGGGCTGAGCACGATATAGGACGCAATGAACCCGCCATCCTCGCTCATCTGGTCAAAATGCGCGGCCTCGACGGCCTTGCCGCTGCGCACCAGCGCGCGGTGCAGGCGGCTATTGTCTCCGCGCGCGAGGATCGCCGAAAGCAGCTCGATCGCCGCGGCATCAGGATGAGTGGCCGCTGGCGCCTTCCACAATCCGCCCACCACCGGCAGCGGCACATTAGGCGCGGTGGCGTTGACCGTGCGCGGCACGGTGCGGACCGGTTCCTGGCCTTCAATCTCAAGGCTCACCGGATTTGCCCGCCGCGGGATATCGGCGAAATACTGATCGACCAGACTACGCAGCCGCTCAAGATCGAAATTGCCCGCCACGATCAGCGTCGCAGTGTCAGGCCCGTAATAGGCCTGGTGGAATGCCCGCGCATCTTCGAGCGTGGTTGAATCGAGATCCTCGATAGAACCGATGCCGGGCCGCCGCATCGGCAGCAAGTCAAACGCATTCTCCGAAATCACGAAGCGCTGCAACCTGCCATAGGGCGGCGCAAGCACGCGCTGGCGCAGCTCTTCCTTCACCACGCTGCGCTCCCGCTCGAACACCAGACTGTCAACCACCGGATAGGCCATGCGTTCGCGGTGGGTCCACAACATGGTCTCGAGATATTCGGCAGGCACAGTTTCAAAGTAATTGGTGCGGTCGACCCAGGTCGATGCATTGCGGTTCCCGCCGACATCCTCGGTTAGCTTGTTGATCATGTTGTAGGGCATGTTCAGCGTCTGGCGGCTGAGGATATGCTCGAACAGATGCGCAAAGCCCGAACGGCCTTGCGGATCGTGCTTCGAGCCGACCTCGTACCACAGCGAAGTGGTGACATTCGCAGTCGAATTGTCGGGGATCGCAATTACCTGCAGCCCGTTGCCAAGTACCCAGCGGGTGTACTCGATCTTCGGTGCAGACAGCGCTGGCGCTTCCTCGTCCGCGCTATCCTGCGCTACCAGCGGTGCGCCCAGGGCCAGCGCTATTGCAGCAGCGCTGGCCATCATCGTGTTTCGGATCATCGGTCAGTCCCCAATTTCGAAAGTTCTCTTCGATAATGGTCTGGACGGGGAAGCGGTTCCAGATCAACCGCTGTGCGCGGATTGTCTGCGAACGGCAGAATCCTATCGACGCGCGTCTTCGCTCAACTGTTGGAGCAGACGCAGCGCGTGCTCGCCCTCAGCGACAGGCACGAACAGGTGATCGTGGTGCCAGGCCGCAATAACATTGCAGGCGATGCCATGTTCGGCCAGTGTGCTGGTTACTGACGCCGTTAGCCCGAAGCCGGTGAGCGAGGAATGCACCATCAAGGTAATCCGCGCGAATGCCGGGCTTTGCTCGCCAAGCTCGCGCGCCACCGTTTCCGGCACGATCGCAGTAACGCCTTCATCTTCGCGGAATGTACCGATTGCCGCGCCCAGCGCCTGCGGCGCGCTGGAGGGATCGACCAGCATGAAACAATAGGCGCGCTCGTCGAGACGCGGCCCCATCTGCGCCAGCATGTCGCGCCGATTGGAGACTGGCTCGGTCAAAGGATATACTTGCTGAGGTCGCTGTTGCCGGCAAGTTCGGCCAGCCGCTCGCGGACATAGGCGGCATCGACCTTCACCGTCTCGCCCGCGTGCTCTTCAGCCTCGAAGCTGATTTCCTCGAGCAGCCGCTCCATCACCGTCTGCAAGCGCCGCGCGCCGATGTTCTCGACGCTTTCGTTCACCTGCGCGGCAATCTTCGCCACTTCCGAGATTGCATCCTCGGTGATGTCGAGCGTGACTTCTTCAGTGCCCAGCAGCGCGCAATATTGCTGCACCAGGTTGGCTCGGGTTTCGGACAGGATACGCACGAAATCCTCTTCCGTCAGCGCACGCAGCTCGACCCGGATCGGCAGGCGGCCCTGAAGTTCGGGCAGCATGTCGGATGGCTTGGCAACATGAAACGCGCCCGAGGCGATGAACAGCACGTGGTCGGTTTTCATCGGGCCGTATTTGGTGGCCACCGTGGTGCCTTCGATCAGTGGCAGCAGATCGCGCTGCACGCCCTCGCGGCTGACGCTGCCACCCCGCACATCCGAAACAGCGATCTTGTCAATCTCGTCCAGGAACACGATGCCATTGGCTTCTGCGTTGCGCAGCGCGGCCTGCGCCACATCGTCCTGGTCAAGCCGCTTGTCGGCCTCTTCGTCGACCAGCCGGTCCCACGCATCGGGCACCTTTAATTTGCGCCGCTTGGTCGGCTTGCGGCCCATCGCCTTGCCGAACATGTCCGACAAGTCGATCATGCCGACATTGCCGCCCATATTGCCCATGTCGAAGGGCATTTGCGGCGCTTCTTCAACGTCGATTTCAACTTCGACATCGTTCATTGCATTCTGCACGATCCGCTCACGAAAGGCCTCACGCGTCGCTTCCGAAGCGTTCTCGCCCACCAGCGCGTTGAGCAGCCGGTCCATCGCCGCCGTGCTGGCAGCCTCGCGCACCGCCTCGCGGCGACGCTCTTTTTCCAGCCGGATCGCCTCCTCGGCCAGGTCGCGCGCGATCTGTTCGACATCGCGCCCGACATAGCCGACCTCGGTGAACTTGGTCGCCTCGACTTTGACGAAAGGCGCATTGGCAAGCTTCGCCAGGCGGCGGCTGATCTCGGTCTTGCCGCAGCCCGTAGGGCCGATCATCAGGATGTTCTTGGGCGTCACCTCGTCGCGCAATTCGGGCGAGAGCCGCTGGCGCCGCCAGCGGTTGCGCAGCGCGACGGCGACCGCGCGCTTGGCATCCTTTTGCCCGATGATATGCTCGTCAAGCGCGGCGACGATCGCCTTGGGGGTTAGGGAATCGGTCATTTTGCTGGACAGTCTCAGATTTCTTCGAGGGTCACATTGCCATTGGTGAAGACACAGATATCGGCTGCAACCTGCATCGCCTTGCGCGCAATCACTTCCGGATCGTCTTCATAATCGGCCAGCGCGCGGGCGGCGGCGAGCGCAAAATTGCCACCCGATCCGATCGCAGCGATTCCGCCCTCGGGTTCGAGCACGTCGCCATTTCCGGTCAGCACCAGCAGTACATCCTTGTCCGCCACGATCATCAATGCTTCGAGGTTGCGCAAATACTTGTCAGTACGCCAGTCTTTCGCCAGTTCGACTGCGGCGCGCAGCAGCTGCCCGGAATATTGCTCGAGCTTCTTTTCCAGCCGCTCGAACAGGGTGAAGGCATCGGCAGTCGCACCCGCGAAACCGGCGATCACCTTGCCTTTTTCGGGGCCGCCTTCACCAAGGCGCCGGACCTTGCGCGCATTGGGCTTCATCACCGTATTGCCCATTGAAACCTGGCCATCGCCCGCGATCACGGTGCGCTTGCCGCGCTTCACGCCAATGATGGTGGTGCCATGCCACTGGACGAGGCCGTGGCTTTCGTTTTGATTGCTCATGCCGAGCGATATGGGGAGCGCCAAGCTCCGGTCAAGCAATGCGGCGAGCTCAAGGGCCGCCGGGGCCGCCTGGGGCGCCGCCGGCACCCGGTGCGCCGACCTGGCCGATATTGCCGAACAAATCCTCCAGAAAGCCGCGCTCGCGGCCCAGTGTCGGGGTCTTGTCGCCATCGGGCGTAAAGAAGGCCACCTGCTCAATCCCGCTGCGTTCGGCAGAAATGACATTGCCCGCCTCGTCAAACTGCACTGCCAGCACAGAATGCGACTTTATCTGCGGGCGCACGAACGGTCGCCGCCCGGTAACGCTTGAGACGTAATACCAGATCGGCTGGCCATATTCGCTTGTGAAGCTGGGCCGTCCCAGAGCCATTTCGACCGAGCGCTGGTTGTCGATCCCCGGCTGAATGGCATCAACCAGCAGCGCGTCAACCACATAGCCGCGTGATTCGCGAATTGACGTGCAGCCCGCGATGCCAATCCCCAGTGCCGCCACCAAGGCAATCTTGAACGCCGTCGTCCTATCCATCCGAAACGCAAACCTTCTTTGCTTCGGGCGCCGACGCGCATTGCCCGCGCCGCAACCCATCCTATATGTTCGGCCATAAGCCTTACGGCGATGGCGCGCAGCTTGCAACGCCGCGTGTTGCCGCCATTGGGCATAGCGAATTGAATTGCGGCTGAACGCCGCCACCACGGAGCTTTTCAGGCCATGTCCTTCCTTGCCAGACTGTTCGGCACCGCCCCGGACCCGCGCGAAACGATGCGCCCATTGTGGCACAAGGTGGTGGAGCTGGCGCGCGATCCGCAGTGGTATGCCGGTTGCAAGGTGGCCGATACCGTTGGCGGACGCTTCGACATGATCACGGCCATACTTAGTACGGTTGTGGTGCGGCTAGAGACGGCCGGTCAACACAGCGAAGGCGCGCTATTGTGCGAATTCTTTGTCGAGGACATGGATGGGCAATTGCGCGAGTTCGGCATCAACGATGTTGTGGTCGGCAAGCATATCGGCCGACTGATGAGCGTGCTCGGCGGAAGGCTGGGTGCCTACCGCCCGGCGCTGGCAGCCGGAGATACGGCCAGGCTCGAAGCATCGATTGAACGCAATGTCAGCTTTACCGAAGGCGGATCACCCGCCTGCGTGGCCAAGCGGTTGCAGCGATTTCACGGCCAGCTCGCTGCGCTCCCGTCGGAAGCGGTGGTTGCGGGCGAGTTCGGGCTTGAGGATGCAATACCATGAGCGCGAGCGAATTCTCGCGCACCGTCAAACTGCGCCCACTGCCGGCGGCCCCGCTGGTGATCGAGGCGAGTGAAGCAGAACGCGCTGCGCTGGCGAACCGGTTTGGCCTGCCCCGGATCGATGCACTTACAGCCAGCGTCGATCTGGAGCAGCATGGCAAGGCGGTGCATGCCACCGGTCGGCTCGAAGCCAGGATCGTCCAGACCTGCGCCATTTCAGGCGAGGAATTTCGCACCGCGATTACCGAACCGCTGGCGCTGCGCTTCGTTGAAGAGGGCAGAATGGACCCCGCACTGCTGCGCGATGACGAAATCGAGATCGAGCTCGCTGCCGACGATCTCGACGAGATCGAGTATGCGGGTGACAGTTTCGACCTGGGTGAAGCGGTGGCCCAATCGCTGGGCTTGGCGATCGATACCTATGCCGAAGGCCCCAATGCCGAACGCGTGCGGCAGGAAGCCGGTATCAGCAGCGACGATGCGCCTTCGGGGCCGCTGGCTGAAGCGCTTAAGGGATTGAAGCGGAACTGATCACTATAATGCAGGAGCGCTGAGGTAGCCGCATGGGCTGACCGCATTACGGCCTTGATGGCCTTGCGCCCATGGTACTGCGCGCGATCCGCCCTACCAGTTCGATCATGCCGCTGTGATTCGCCCCGTCATAGGTCGAGTTCAGGCCCAGTTCTGACTTCAGCCGCCGGTGTGCCTCGGGCAGCGCATGATAGGGCATTGAAGGCATCAGGTGGTGCAGAGCGTGATAGCGCAGGCCCACCGGCGCCCATATCTCTGCGGCCAGGCCAGGTGGCGGCACGTTCACGCTGTCGAGGAATTGCGCGGTCACCGTCATCGGTTTGCCGTCATTCTCCCACAGATGCGCAACCAGTGTGCGCAATTGGTTGAGCACCGCGGTAAGCGAAACGATCGCCAGCGCGATCAGCAGCGGACGCCAGCCGATAAACTGCGTGCTGCCGATCAATACCCATGCCCACACGAAACCGCCCAGTTCCAGCCAGAATACACGATTTGCAAAGGCGCCTTCTGGCGGCTTGCGACGGAAATCAGGATTGATCATCAGTGCCGAGGCCCGCTCCCAAAACATCTTGCGCAGCGGGGGGATTATCGCCCCCAGCGGTACCAGTATGGCAAAGCGCAGCAGCAGGCCGATCGGCGCGAGCAATGCAATCAGCACGAAACTGGGCAGGCTCCACGGCTTCATCAACGCCAGCGGAAGATATTCGGGATCCTCGACCGTCCCATATTGCGTACGCTTGTGATGCAGGGTGTGGACCCCTTCATACATGAAGCTGGGCACCAGCATCGGGATTCCGACCAGCAGGTTCCATGCAGTGCGGAAACCAGGCAGCGCATCGCGGTGGATATGGGTCAGTTCGTGGATGAACATCAGCGCACGATAAAGCGCCAGTGCGGACACGATCCCAAGCGCCACCGCGATCGCGGTGTTCTGCACCAGAATGGCCCCGGCCAGCGCGCCATAGCCCAAGCCTGCGGACAGCAGCATATCGGGCCAGTACCACGCACCACGCGCCTGCCCCAGATCCCTGGTCAGGTCTCGCGCTACACGCAGCATATCCTTGTCATCGCTGCTTATGAACTGCGCACGCGTGGCTGGCACTCTTGAGGTGTCGGACACTGCGCCGGGATCGAATGTCTGTTCCATCATCAATTCTCTGTTTCGCCTGCGCCTTACAGCAAAACGGCGGGCGAGGACAAACGCGACTTGTTGGCAAGAGTGATCGAATGGCTTGCTTAAGCGACATTCTCTCACCACACATTGACGCACCGCAAAATGGATTGGGCAATCTGAACGGGACATGCATGTGAACGCGAGCGATATAGTAGTAGAGCCGGTGAGCGGCAAGCGCGGGCGCGCGGCGTTTGTTGATCTTGGGCGCAGCTTTGCCACACGGGAACCGCATAGCGTACCGCAATTGCGCAGCGAACAAATCGAACTGATCGATCCAGGCCGCAACCCTTTCTTCGGGCATGGGCGCGCCGAGTTTTTCATTGCTAGTCGCGGCGGCAAGCAGGTGGGGCGGATCTCCGCGCATATTGACGAGCTCGCCCTGCAAATGCCGCCGGAGCAGGGTTTTGGTCCGGGCACCGGGATGTTCGGCTATTTCGATGCCGAGGACGAAGCCGCTGCCCATGCGCTGCTCGCAGCAGCCGAAGCATGGCTGCGCGGTGAAGGCATGATCCGCGTGCTCGGCCCCATTTCGCTGTCAGTCTGGGAAGAACCCGGCTTGCTGGTGCGGGGGCAGGATCACGCGCCGATGATCATGATGGGGCATCATCCGGCGCAGTATCGCGGCTGGATCGAAAGCTATGGCTTTGAACATGCCAAATCGCTGCTCACCTACGATCTCGACGTAACAAGGGAATTTCCGCCGCTGATCCAAAGGATCGTCAAATCGGGCGAACGCAACGAGCGCATTCGCGTGCGTCCGGTCGAAAAGAAGCGCTGGGACGAGGAAGCCGCGGTTGTGCTCGACATCCTCAACGATGCCTGGTCGAGCAATTGGGGTTTCGTGCCGTTCACGCCGGAAGAGGTTGCCTATGCAGGCAAGAAATTGCGCCCGATCATCTTCGAGCCACTCAACATGATCGCGGAACTGGACGGCAAACCGGTGGCCTTCATGCTGACTTTCCCTGACATCAATCAGGTGCTCAAACGCATCGATGGGAAGCTCTTTCCGCTGGGTTGGTTCCATTTGCTGCGCTGGCTTCGCCATCCCAAGGATGCAGGAATGCGCGTCCCGCTGATGGGTGTGAGGAAGGAATTGCACAATAGTCGCGTCGCGAGCCAGCTTGCCTTCATGATGATCAGCCAGATCCGCCGCAATGCCGCGGCCATCTATGGCTCGAAACGTGGCGAGATCGGCTGGATCCTGGATGACAACCGGGGAATGGTGGCAATCGCCGATTCGATCGACAGCAAGATCAACCGTGAATATGTTGTATTCGAGAAAACGCTCGGTTGACGCGCCGACGAATGAACAGTTCACGAAAACGGCCTCCGTCATGAGGGACGGAGGCCTTCGGGATTGCATCACCGACGCTTGGACGGGAGGGGATCGCGGCGGTGATATTGAAGAAATGACGCAAATCCAGCTCGGTTCCCCGGCTTTGAAAAAATTTTTTGTGCCTACCTGCGTGGCGCCTGTTGGAACCGGCCGGCGAACATTGGATAAGCCTTGGCCGCAAACTATCCAGCTTCGGTCAAGGAACATACTTCCGCCAAATTCGTTGGATGCGATGCACCGTTCGGGAAGGGACACAATGTCGTTGAGCACTCAGATTGCCGCAAATCTCCCCTATTTGCGCCGCTATGCCCGCGCACTGTGCGGCTCGCAGGAGAGCGGGGACAATTTCGTTCGCGCTACGCTGGAAGCGGCCCTGGCCGACGATGAACTCAAGGCTAGCCTGGCTGGGGGCCGCGTCCCGCTCTACCGCGCGTTCACGAAGTTGTGGTCCTCAATTGCCGGAGGTGCTGCAACATCGGGGAGTGCGGGCGGGCGCGAAGGCGCCGCGCAGGCCATGCTCGCGGCTGTCACCCCGCTCAACCGTCAGGCATTGTTGCTGACAACGCTGGAAGAGTTCAGCCCTTCGCAGGCTGGCGAGATACTGGGTATTCCCACCGCAGAGGTAGAACAGCTGGTAGACGAAGCGGTGGCAGAGATCGACCGTGAATCCGTAACCAGCGTGCTGATTATCGAGGACGAACCGCTGATCTCAATGCAGCTTGAAGGCCTCGTCAAATCGCTCGGCCACGATGTATTCGCGACCGCAGCCACCCGCACTCAGGCACGCGATGCTGTGGCCGAAGCCATGCCCGGCCTGGTGCTGGCCGACATCCAGCTTGCCGACGGCTCCTCAGGGCTTGATGCGGTAGACGACATCCTTGCCATTGCTAACGTGCCGGTGATCTTCATCACTGCGTATCCGGAGCGATTGTTGACCGGCGACAGGCCGGAGCCGACCTATCTTGTCACCAAGCCGTTCCAGGAACGCAGCATCCGCACCACGATCAGCCAGGCTCTGTTCTTCAGGGAAAACACACCGGCTGCCTGAGGTTCTCAGTCAATCAGCCGGGCCAGTCGCTCGCGGATCTGGAAGGCGCTGCGAACCCGCACGGGCACGCGCAGGGTGCAAGTTACCCCCTCAGGTTCGAACTGCAAATCGACCGGCTGGCGCAGTTCGTGTGCGACAATCTTCTCGATCAGATCGGTTCCGAAACCTCGCTTGCGATCCTGATCGACAGGCGGGCCGCCACGCTCCTGCCAACGCACCAGCACCAGATCATCGCGCTCGCGTTGCCAGTCTATAGTAACACGTCCCCCAGGTTCGCTGAGCGCGCCATATTTCGCCGCATTGGTGGTCAATTCGTGTACCGCAAGCCCCAGCGACAGCGCGTCATTGGGGGCGAGTTCAATTTCGGGGCCCTCCAGCCTGATATTGGCATCTGCCCCGGCATAGGGAGCTATCTCAGCTTCGATCACGGAGCGGACAGGGGTGGTGCCCCAATCGGATTGGGTAAGCAGATCGTGTGTGGCGGAAAGCGCCCGCACCCGGCCTTCAAGTCCGTCGACGAATTCATCGAGATCATCGGTCCGCCGCCGTGTCAGCGAGATGATCGACAAAATGCTTGCCAGCGTGTTCTTGACCCGGTGGTTGAGTTCGCGCGTCAGCGAGTTTCGGATCGAGTTCTGCTCCTCGAAAAAAGCCAGCGAGGCTTCGTCTTCCAGCGCTTGCCGGGTAAGCAAGCGTGCGAGCATCATGAGCAGACTGGCAACCGCAAGCCCGAACAGCAGCGTCGCCATGGAAAGCGGCGAAAGGCTGCCCGTGCGGGCGGATTCGATCTCTATCAGTAACGGATGATTCCCGATGCTGACCTGCTGGACCATCACCTTGCCGGATGTCACCTGCGGGGCATGATTGGCAAGGAGGTTGGCAGGTTCCGCAGGTCCGTCATACAGGCGCACACCCATGTGACGGTGAGCCGAAATGTCCATCGCCGAACTAAGGAAATACTGCGCATCAAAAGGGCTATAGATGAAGCCCTTTAGCCGTCGGCCTTGCGGGGTTGTTTCGAACACCGGCATAAAGATCAGGAAACCGGCTGCTTCATCATCTCTCTCTTGTGCCAGCACCAGTTTCCCGGTGGCAGTCGGGCGAACAAGGCGCGCTGCTTCATCCATTGCGGCGCGGCGTACCGGTTCGGAGTAAAGGTCAAAGCCGATTGCCTGGCGGCTGCGCGGCGTATCAGGCTTTAGAAAGGTAACCGGCACCACAATGTCGCCAGTCGCGCCCGGTGCCCGCCGTACCCTGAATGGCGCGCCAAGCTCTGCGCTGGCTTCGGCTTCGAAAGCCGCAAGCCGTTCAAGCGGTACAACTTCAGCCCAGCCGATCCCTTCCGATCCGCGATCGTCAGCATGCAGCCTGAGTTCGCCAGCAAATCGGCGAAACAATGACAGCGGCACTTCATCCTTGGTCGAGAACAAGGCCGAACCGGCGCGCAGATAAGCCACCGCCACGCTTCCGCGGCGGTCAAGCGCAGAAGCAACCGACAGCGCAACCTCGCGCATGATCGCACGGTCACGCTGGTCCTCGCCCGCCTCGATGGCGACCACGCTGAAGCCGGTGATCATGGCAATGGCAATGAAGATAGCGAGCGGAGCCGCGCGCGGATATCGCGCCAGCCAGCGCATGGCGCGCGCGCGCCGCAGCCGTTCCGTTGCTGTCTCATCGCTATCACGCATCGCGAATTTGCATTATCCTCCGATCAGAAAGGGAACCATAGAGAGCGACTCTCGTTCCCCTTCCAGTGCCGCACTACCGACACATAGGGGTGCGAGCCAATGGGGCAAAGGTAACACAGCACAGGCACGCGATGGCAGCAGACAAGCACAATCCGGAAAAGTCGCCGCCCAAAAGCGGCGCGCGCCGCGCTGCCTGCAAGGATCGCAGACCCGATTGGGCTGACGGGCTGCGCGCGCTTTACGATTCGGTCGTCGATGAACCTTTGCCAGATAGCTTCAAGGATTTGCTGAACAGGCTTGATGACCCATCCGCGAATGGATCATCCTGATGGCAAGGGACCAGCGCAGTGCCACAGAGATAGCGGATTTCAAGCGTGAGCTGACGGCGGTCATTCCGCATCTGCGCGCTTTTGCGCGCGGATTATGCGGGCGGCCCGATATGGCCGACGACCTGGTTCAGGAAACCATGCTGAAAGCGTGGGCCGCGCAAGAGCGCTTTGAACCCGGCACGTCAATGCGCGCATGGACATTCGTGATCCTGCGCAACGCCTACCTCACCGACATGCGCCGAAACCGATTCCGCGGCGATTATGACGAAACGGTGGCCGAACGCATTCTCACTGCCCCCGCCGGGCAGGAAGATCCGATCCATCTGGCCGATTTGCACCGTGCGCTGCAAACCCTGCCTCCCGAACGTCGCGAGGCGCTGCTGCTCGTGGGTGCGGGCGGATTCTCTTACGAAGAGGCCGCCAATATTTGCGATTGTGCGATTGGAACCATCAAGAGCCGCGTTGGGCGCGCGCGCGCCACGCTCAATGCGATGATGGAAGATGGTTCTATCCCACACAGGTCAAGCAAGGATACAGGCGCGCATCGCGCGATCCTTGAGGAACTTGATGAACTCGCCGCCCGGCAGAAAGCAATCGCCGAAAACTAGCGCCAGGCCAATTCCTGGCGGTCGCAGTATATTGATTTGGCCCGCGCCTATTCGGGATAGGTCCAGATCGAACCGCGCGAGAGATTTTCCGACGCAAAGATCCAGTTGAGCTTCCCGTCGATCACCGCGTCAAGATAGGCCGGGCGCTTGTTCTGGTGATCGAGATAATAGGCGTGCTCCCACACGTCGATCGTCAGCAGTGGGTTGAAGTCACCGTCCGCCAGCGTGTCGCCATCATGGGTTTCCTTGATCGAGAGCCGGCCATCCTTCTCCGCCAGCCAGATCCAGCCGCTGCCGAAATGTCCTGCACCGCGCGTTTTCAACTGCTCTTTCAGGCCATCGAGCGAACCAAACGCCTCATCGATCTTTGCAATCAACTCTTTGGACGGCTCACCGCCATCCGGGCTGAGCGAATGCCAGTAAAAGGCGTGATTCCAGCTTTGCGCGGCGTTGTTGAACAGGCCTTCTTCGGAACCGCGCGCCGCAGCGATGATCTCTTCCAGCGGCTTGCCCATATGCATCGTGCCTTCGATCGCGGCATTGGTCTTGTCGACATAGGCTTTGTGGTGCTTGTCATAATGGTAGGACAGGGTCTCGGCCGAAATGGCCGGTCCAAGCGCGCTTGAATCAAACGGTAGGGGGATAAGCTTGAAAGACATAGTTGCTCCGTTTCTGGCGAAAGATGAAAGAGTTCACCTAATGAACGCACAGATGAGAGCAGGGTTGCACGTTTTAACTTGCAAAGATTGCAACCGGCCGTGAACTGCCTTGGCTCAATCGTGTTTCACACGGTCCACCACGCTCGCCACGGCGACGTTCATCGTGACATTGGCGAGAGTGCGCATGATGTCAGGCAACATCTCAACTGCGACCAGCAAAGCCAGCGGCTCGATCGGCACGCCCATGGCCATGGCGATCGGGCCGATCGAAACGACGAAGCTTATCGATCCGGGCAGGCTGACTGAACCAATGCTGATGATCAGCGCCACCCCGATCCCCGCGATCAGCAAGGTTGGCGTCAAGGCAATTCCAGCCAGCTGCGCGACATAGATCGCCACCGCCATATTCATTGCCGGGCTGGTGGCGCGAAAGATCGCCACCGCCAGCGGCAATACGAATTCGGCAATGCTCTGGCGCAGCCCCAACCGCGCCGAGCTGTCGAGCATGGCGGGAAGGCTGGCAAGCGAGCTCTGCGTAGAAACAGCCACCGCCTGCGAAGGCAGGATGGCGCGGGCAAACCTCCACGGGCTTATCCCGCCAAGCAGCCAGGCCACCAGATATCCACCGACCAGCACGAAGCCGCCCATCGTGCTCACAACCAATATGTAATGGCCCAGCGCCGCAAAGGCCCCGCCCCCTGCGCGCGCCGCCACGCCCAGCGCCAACGCGAATACGCCCGCAGGTGCCAGCCACAGCACCCAGCCGATGATCATCAGCATGGCATTGGCAAGCGCATGAAAAAATCCCAGCAAGGTCGCTGATTGCTCCGCCGGAAGCCGGGTGATCGCAACCGCGAACAGGGCAAAGAATATCGTCAGCGGCAGCATGGCCGTTTCCGCCGCAGCGGCGATGACATTGGGCGCGATCAGCGACGCGACAAAATCCGCCAGCGCGGGCACAGACTGCGCCTGTTGCGGCGTTTCGGCGAGAAAGGCAGTGGCCGAAGCCGGGATCGGCGCAATTTCCAGCAGCAGCGGCATCATGATTGCCGCAATCGCCCCGCTTGCGATGAGCACGCCGAATACCAGCAGCAACATGCGCCGCGCTGCCGCACCCGCGCTCGCCGCCGACACCAGCTGCGCAATCCCCAGCACCAGCAAGGCGGCCACGAGCGGGATGATCGTCATCTGGAGCGCGCGCAGCCAAAGGCTACCGACCGGGCTGGTCCATTCGAGCAATGGGCCGATAAGCGACCCTTCAGACAGGGCCATTCCGGCAAGCAAGCCGGCAACAAGCCCGGCAAAGGTCCATCCCACCGGCAGGTGGATCGTCGCCAGTTCGAAGCGGCCTGTCTGTGTCGCGGTCAATTTCTGCCTTTCATGCCCTTCCCTTCGCGCGATAACCGCGCCACAAGCGGCTGGCAATCTGCAGCGCGCAAACCAGGCGGAGACAGCACGAGAGATGGGACGCAAGTTCTTCGGTACAGACGGGATCAGGGGGCGCACCAACGAAGGGGTGATGACCGCCGCCATGGCGATGCGAGTGGGTCAGGCCGCCGGCACCCATTTCGCGCGCGGTGACCACCGGCACCGTGTGGTGATCGGCAAGGACACGCGCCTGTCGGGCTATATGATGGAAAATGCATTGGTGGCCGGGTTCACCAGCGTGGGGATGGATGTGATCCTCACCGGCCCGCTGCCCACGCCTGCCATTGCCATGCTGACGCGCGAAATGCGCGCCGACATGGGCGTGATGATTTCCGCCAGCCATAATCCCTATGAGGACAACGGCATCAAGCTGTTCGGGCCTGACGGGTTCAAGCTGTCCGATACAGACGAAATGGCGATCGAGGCGCTGATCGAGGCGGAACCGCAGCTGGCCGAGCCGGCGCGGATCGGGCGCGCGCGCCGGGTCGACGATGCGCAGGGGCGCTATATCCACGCGGTCAAGCAATCGGTCGCGTCCGACATCCGCTTCGACGGCCTGAAGGTGGTGATCGATTGCGCGCATGGCGCGGCCTACCAGGTTGCCCCCACCGCGATCTGGGAGCTGGGCGCCGATGTTGTCGCAATCGGCGTCAGCCCCAACGGGCTCAATATCAACGCCGGGGTCGGCTCGACCGCGATCGAAGCGCTGCAAGCCAGGGTGCTTGAAGAAGGCGCGGATGTCGGCATTGCGCTCGATGGCGATGCCGACCGGCTGATCGTGGTCGATGAGAAAGGCGCCAAGGTTGATGGCGACCAGCTGATGGCGCTGATCGCCACCCGCATGCTTGAAAAGGGCACGCTCACAGGCGGCGGGGTGGTTGCCACGGTCATGTCGAACCTCGGGCTCGAGCGTTACCTTGCCGGGCTGGGACTCACGCTCGAGCGGACCAAGGTGGGTGACCGTTATGTGCTCGAACGAATGAAGGAAGGCGGCTTCAACCTTGGCGGCGAGCAATCGGGCCACATGATCCTGCTGGATCATGCGACCACCGGTGACGGCACGGTTGCGGCTCTGCGCGTGCTGGCAGGACTGGTGCGCTCGGGCAAACCGGCCAGTGAGCTGCTGCACCTGTTCGATCCGGTGCCGCAGTTGCTCCAGAATGTACGCTTTAGTGGCGGCGCGCCGCTAGAGCACGCTTCGGTCAAGGCGGTGATTGCAGCGGCCGAGGCGGAGCTGGCAGGCAAGGGACGGCTGGTCATCCGGCCTTCAGGCACCGAACCGGTTATCCGCGTGATGGCCGAGGGCGACGACGCAGCTCAGGTCAAGACCATCGTCGAACGCATTTGCGCCGCAGTGCAGGAGGCTGGGTGATGCTTGAGATGCGGCCCGATTGCGAGCGTTGCGGCGGCGACCTGCCGGCCGAGGTGCCGGGTGCCTTCATCTGTAGCTTTGAGTGCACTTTCTGTGCCACCTGTGCCGAGACGCTGGACGATACCTGCCCCAATTGCGGCGGCGAATTGATGGACCGGCCCACCCGCGCGAAGAAGCTGCACCAGAAGTTCCCGCCTTCGACTGAGCGCAAATTCAAGGGATGACTACCAGCCCCCCTCCCCGCATCCTCAGCATCGCCGGTTCGGATTCGTCTGGCGGTGCGGGGATCCAGGCCGATATCAAGACCATCACCATGCTGGGCGGCTATGCGATGACGGCGATCACTGCCGCCACAGCGCAAAACACCGTGGGCGTTCAGGCGATCGTGCCCATGAGCGGCGCCTTCGTAGCGCAGCAAATCGCGTCATGTGCTGAGGATATCGGTGTCGATGCGGTCAAGATCGGGATGCTGCATGATCGCGACATTATCGAGCATGTTGCGGCAGCGCTGGATGCGCTGCCGAGCGAAGTCCCCATTGTGCTCGACCCAGTGATGATCGCAACTTCCGGTTCACCGCTGATCGCACCCGATGCCATGGCCGCAATCGAAGACATGCTGTTCAGCCGGGCCACGCTGATCACTCCGAATTTGCCCGAACTTGAGCATATGGCCGAACGCGAACTGCGCGACACGGGGTTGATGGAAAGCGCCGCAGCCCAGCTTGCCCAGGCCTATGGCGCGCATGTGCTGGCCAAGGGGGGGCATACCGATACGAGCCAGGTGATCGACATGCTGGTCGCGCCCGATGGCAAGGCGCTGCAGTACAGCCACAGACGAATTGAGACACGCCATACGCATGGCACCGGCTGCACGCTCTCGGCGGCGATCGCGACCTTGCTGGGCCATGGGCAACCGCTGGAGCACGCGATCACGCTGGCGCGCAATTTCGTCTACCGCGCGATCGAAGCTGCGCCAGGATTCGGTGAGGGCAACGGACCGCTTGGGCACCAGGCAGTGCGCGGCAGCTAGCCCCGAATCAACATTCCAGATCGTAGAATTCGGAAATGTGGCACCAGGCCTCATCTGCGCTCTCGCACCAATGAAACAGATCAAGATCGTCGCGGTTGACCGTGCCTTCCTCTACCAGAGCGTCGAAATTGATCACCCGGCTCCAGAACTCCTTGCCGAACAGCAGCACAGGAATCGGCTTCATCTTGCCAGTTTGAATCAGTGTAAGCAGCTCGAGGAATTCATCGAGCGTTCCAAATCCGCCGGGAAACACCGCCACCGCGCGCGCTCGCAGCAGGAAGTGCATCTTGCGCAGCGCGAAATAGTGGAATTGGAAGCTGAGGCTGGGTGTGACATAGGTATTGGGATATTGTTCGTGCGGCAGCGAAATATTGAGCCCGATCGATTCGGCCCCTGCTTCGCTGGCCCCGCGATTTGCGGCCTCCATGATTGAAGGGCCACCGCCTGAGCAGATAACGAATTGCCGCTTGCCGTTCTCGATAATCGCCAGCTCGCTCACCTGCCGCGCCAGCTTGTAGGCTTCGGTGTAGTATTTCGCCTTGTCGGCCAGCTTCTGCGCGATCGGCTTGCGCACTTCATCCGCCTCTTCAACCAGCCTATCGGCTTCCTCGGGCGAAGGTATGCGTGCCGAACCATACATCACCAGGGTTGAACCGACACCGGCCTCTTCCAGCAACATCTCCGGCTTGAGCAGCTCAAGCTGGAAACGTACCGGGCGCAATTCATCGCGCAGCAGGAACTCGCCATCGGCAAATGCCAGCCGGTAGGTTGGATGGCGGGTTTGCGGCGTGCCGGGATCTTCTGTGTGATCGCGGAAGGGGGCTTCCTGTTCTGCATGGTAGAACTTATGGTCCACCAGCTCGTGTTCTTTGTTTTTCTTGTCCATGTTTAATGGCCTAAGGCGTGCCACTCATGTCCGCAAGCGAAGATCGGCAGGCGGCCTGCAACCTATTGCGAAAACCTCAAAAAGTAGCGTTGCCCACCCCAATGACGCTACATAAGGTCGGGGTCGAGGGAGAATGAGCATGGTGAGATTCCCGTCGCATCCCGGTGAGGTGACAACCGAATGGCTGACCGCACAATTGCGCGATGCCGGAGTGGTTTCAGGCGGTGCGGTAACGGGGCTTCGCTGGGAGCCGATCGGCACCGGGCAAGTGGGTGACAGCGCGCGCTTCCACCTCAGCTACGATGGCTCAGCAAGCGGGCCGGCCAGCGTTGCAGGCAAATTTCCGGCCGAAAACCCCACCAGCCGCGGCACCGCTGCCATGCTGGGCCTTTATACCAGGGAAGTACGCTTTTACCGCGAAGTCGCGCCGCAGCTCGATGTGCGCGTGCCGGCCACCTATTGCGCCGAAGTAAGCGAGGATGGAGGAGCCTTCATCCTGCTGTTCGAAGACCTGGCGCCGCAGCGCGGGGGCAACCAGCTTGCCGGATGCAGCGTGGAGGATGCCCGCCATGCGATCATGCAGGCGGCCGGCATCCATGCGCCATCGTGGAATAATCCGGCAATCCTTGAGCTGGGCTGGCTGCAACCCGATCCGAATGCCACTGCCCAGGTTCGCACGCTATATCCGCAGGCACAGGCTTTGTTTGCCGAGCGTTATGCCGATACGCTGGAACCCGAGTTCATGGCGCTGTGCGAAGCGCTCGCTGCCAGCAACGCCTGGCTATCGCGCGAACATACGCGCATTGGCCTGGTGCACGGCGATTTCCGGCTCGACAACATGCTGTTCGGGATTGGCGCAGGCGCTGAGCCGATCGCCGTGCTTGACTGGCAGACGGTTGGCATCGGCAATCCGCTGACCGACATCGGATATTTCCTCGGCTGTGGAATCGGCGACGAATTGCGCCAGAAGCACGAGCGTGAGTTGCTCGATCTCTATTGTGCCGAGATGACCCGGCGCGGGGTGAAGCTGACACGCGAGGATATCTGGCGCGACTATGTGATTGGCGCTCTGCATGGTGTATCGACGGCGGTGTTCAGTGCCGCATTTGTCGAACGCACCGAGCGCGGTGATGCCAATTTCCTGTCGATGGCGCGCGGTGCCTGTGCATTGGCGCTCGAACATGACAGCATGCGGCTGCTTGAGGAAGGATAAGACAATGGCGCTGAGCAAAGGTGATGACTTTCCGTTGCACCAGACCCCGGAACCGGTCGCCTATTCGGGAACGGATCGCAATTTCTACGACCGTTATTTCTTCAATGGCTACACCCCCGATGGCAGCGGCTTCTTCGCGCTGGCATTTGGCGTCTATCCCCACCTCGATGTGGCAGACGCGCACTTCAGCTTCATCCGCGGCGGCACCCAATATTGCCTTCACGCCAGCTGTGAGCTTGGCGTGGAGCGCATGTCGATGCGCGTTGGCCCGATCGCGATCGAGGTGATCGAGCCGCTGCAACGCCTCAAGGTGACGATTGACGAAACCCATGGGATCGCGGGCGAGTTCGCCTTCACCGGGCGAGCTTTCCCGATCGAGGAACCGCGTTTCACCCACCGCATCGGCCCACGCGCTTTCATGGACTATACCCGCATGACGCAGAACGGGCATTACGAGGGATGGATTTCGCTCGACGGTGCGCGCGAGGACATGGCGCCCGGCACAATGGGCACGCGCGACCGCAGTTGGGGCATAAGGCCGGTGGGCGCGCGCGACATGCAACCCATGCCCGGCGCCCCGATCCCCAGCTTCTTCTGGCAATGGACGCCAATCAATTTTGCAGGTGGCAGCCTGTTCTTCCACGTCAATAATGACGCACATGGCGAAGCCTGGAATACTCGCGCAGCCTGGGCGGGCGATGGTGCGAGCGCGGGCGAGATTGCCGAAGGGGTCGGGTCGATGCGCACCCGTCTCGCGCCCGGCACGCGCTGGCCGGGTGGCGGCACCCTGTCGCTGGCGGTCAGGGGCGCGCCCGAACAGATTACGTTCGAACCACTCGCACGCTTCCAGATGAAGGGGCTGGGCTATACCCACCCCGAATGGGGTCACGGCATGCATCACGGCCCGCTGAGGGTCGAACGTGAGGATATCGATCTTGCCGGGCTCGATCCGCTCGCTCCTGAAAATCTGCATGTGCAGATGTTAACCAGGGCGAACACGCCTGATGACCAGGGGATCGGCGTATTCGAACAGCTGATCATCGGCCCATTCAGCCCGCTGGGGCTCAAAGGCGTTAACGACGCGCAACCGGACTAGGCGGGCAAAACGGCCCGCCCATCAATGCACAGCCGGATCGAAAGGTTTGGATGCCCCGTGAGGATTCGAACCTCAATTGACGGAGTCAGAGTCCGTAGTCTTACCATTAGACGACGGGGCAATCGCCCGTCCGGCCCGAATTGACCGGTTGAGAGCGCAGGGCATCTAGTTTCCGCCAGCGTTCAGGTCAAGGCCCAGCCTGTGTGCGCGCTTGCCCAGCGCGCGTCCACACGCTAGCTAAGGGGCAGGTCCCCGTGCGCTACATGCGGCGGGAGGAAAGAAAGTATTTAATATGGCGGATTCTTCTCCGCCGGACGGAAAAAACAGGGCAGGCCCAAAAAGGGGCGGTAAGTCCGGCAAGGTAGCCGATTTTCGCTACAAGCGCCCCGCCAAGCCCAAGGATAAACGCCCCCCGCGCGGGGCCAATGCGCGCGGCATGGTAGCAGCGAAGCCTGCGAACAGCGATCTCGCTGAAAATCGTGCGAATCGAGGCCAGCCCAAGAAGCCGTTCAACATATCAGGCCCGCGCCCGGGGCAGGCCTATGCGGCAATCGACCTTGGCACCAACAATTGCCGCCTGCTGATCGCCCGTCCTTCGGGAGACGGCTTTACCGTAATCGACGCCTTCAGCCGGGTGGTGAAGCTGGGTGAAGGTTTGGCCAAGGCTGGCAAGCTCAGCGATGCAGCGATGGACCGCACGGTGCAGGCACTCACCGTGTGTGCTGAGAAGCTGCGCCGCCGCAATGTCCATCTGGCACGGTCGGTCGCCACTGAAGCCTGCCGCCGCGCCGCCAACGGAGCCGATTTTATCGCCCGCGTGCGCGAGGAAACCGGCATCGCACTAGACATCATCAGCGCAGAAGAGGAAGCGCGCCTGGCGGTGCTCGGCTGCCAGATCCTGCTCGAGCCTGGCACCGGGCCTGCAATCATATTCGACATCGGCGGGGGCTCGACCGAACTCGTGCTGCTCGAGCAGGGCAGCGGTGTGCCCGAAATGCGTGATTGGCTGAGTGTGCCATGGGGCGTGGTTTCGCTTACCGACACCGTTGGCAAGGTCGAGGGCGAACCGCATGAACGCGCCGCACGCTATGCCGAAATGCGCCGCGTTGTGCGCGACAGCTTTGCCGATTTTGCCGAGCGTATCGCGCCTGCTGCAAAGGCGGAAAAGCTGCGCCTGCTGGGCACCAGCGGAACGGTGACCACACTGGCCAGCCTGCATCTCAAGCTGCCGCAATACGATCGCAATGCGGTTGACGGGTTGATCGTGCCCGCTCAATCCATGCGCGGAATTACAGCCCAACTGTCCGCGCTTTCACCGCAGGAGCGCAGCGAAGTTCCCTGCATCGGGCGCGACCGTGCCGAACTGGTGGTGGCTGGTTGCGCCATCCTGGATTCGATCCTCGACATCTGGCCCGCTACCCGCCTGGGCGTGGCCGATCGCGGAATCCGCGAAGGCATATTGCGCAGCCTGATGGCGCGTGAACTGGCTCACCCGCATCCACTGCATGAGAACCGTCCGGCATGGCCCGCACGCGATCCTTCGCTGGATCGCGCCAAATGAGCCGCTCCGGTCGCAACCCTGACAAGCGGGTCAAGAGCGCCCGCGGGCGCACCGCATCATCGACCCGCTGGCTCGAGCGCCAGCTCAACGATCCTTATGTCAAACAGGCCAAGGCAGAAGGCTATCGCAGTCGCGCGGCCTACAAGCTGATCGAGCTGGACGAGAAATTCGGCCTGATCCGCGGCGCCAAGCGCATTGTCGACCTGGGCATTGCGCCAGGCGGCTGGAGCCAGGTGGTGCGCAAGCTAGCTCCGAAAGCCACGGTGGTGGGGATCGACCTGCTGCCGACCGAACCGATCGAAGGCGTGACCATCTTCGAGATGGATTTCATGGATGATGGCGCCCCTGCCGCGCTGGAAAAGGCGCTTGGCGGCAAGGCCGATCTGATCCTGTCGGACATGGCGGCGAACACCGTTGGCCACAAGCAGACCGATCATTTGCGCACCATGGGGCTGGTCGAGGCCGGCGCCTGGTTTGCAGTCGAGAATCTTGCCCAAGGCGGCGCCTTCGTGGCGAAGGTGCTGGCCGGCGGCACCGATGACGAGCTGCTGAGGCTGCTCAAATCACACTTCAAATCGGTAAAGCACGCCAAGCCGCCCGCAAGCCGCAAGGGCTCATCCGAATGGTATGTGGTGGCACAGGGTTTCAAAGGCCACCGCGACTAGTGGCCTGCTCCAATAAAAAGGGGGGCCGCGCGATCAGATCGCACAGCCCCGAAATTCACGTTGCATGCGCTGGCGACAGCTCAGGCTTCGGCTTCCGTTCCCTCTGCGGGGGCTTCTTCAGCCGCTGCTTCGCCTTCTCCCTCGGTAGCAGCCTCCTCGGCAGGCGCCTCTTCGGCTACGACAGGTTCGGGCCGTGCGGGGGCACCGCCCATGCTTTCCATATAGACCATGACCGCGGCGCGATCTTCAGGCTTGGGAAGGCCGGCGAAGCTCATCTTGGTTCCGTCTGCGAAACCACGCGGGTTGGTGAGCCAGGCGTCCATGTTTTCCCAGGTCCAGTTGCCACCATGGCCGGAGAGCGCTGGGCTGTAGGCGAAACCGGCGACATGCTGGCCAATCCCGGTTCCCATCACACCCCAGAGGTTGGGGCCGATACCATTCGCCCCGCCCTGCTCGATCGTGTGGCAGGCTGCGCATTTGGCAAAGACCTTGGCCCCGGCTTCAGGCGTCGCAGCTGCAATCAGCGTGCCAAGATCCGGCGCTGCCTCTGCGCCCGCGCCTTCTGCCTCAACGCCTTCGATCTGGTAGCCAATTTTTTCAGGCCGCTCAGGCTTGTCCGCGTGGAAATACTTGCCACTGAGGACCGACAGGCCCAGCGCGATGATACCGGCGAAAAGCACCCAGCCGGCGGCAGTGTTGAAACGATCGTCCATGATGAAAACAGATCCGCGAAATATCCCTGGTGAATTCGCCCGCCGCTCTAGTCGGCAGCGCACGGCTTAGCAAGACCGATCAAGGCACTATCTGTTGCAAGCCGCGCAATTGGCTTGCAGCAGGGGTTTACGGGCGATAGTCGCCTGGGCCATGCACAGTTTTCCTGCCCCGGCCCTTGCGATGGTCCAGACGATGCGCGAATCGGCGCAGGCCGCGCCAGAGCGCGCAATCGCGTTCCAGGGCTCGCCCGGGGCCAATTCGCACCGCGCCGCGAAAGAGGCTTGTCCGGAATATCTGCCGCTGCCCTGTTTCAGTTTCGAGGACGCGCTCGACACAGTGAAAGCGGGCAAGGCGGGCTGCGCGATCATCCCGATCGAGAATTCGCAGCATGGGCGCGTGGCTGATATCCACTTCCTGCTGCCCGAAAGCGGGCTGAAGATCGTGGGTGAATATTTCATGCCGATTGATCACGCGCTGATGGGCTTGGGCAAGGGGCCGTTCACCGCCGCCTACAGTCACCCGCAGGCGCTGGGCCAATCGCGCAAGTTCCTGCGTGAGCGCGGGATCGTGCCGATGAGCTATGCCGATACCGCTGGCGCCGCAGCCTTTGTGGCCGAAAAGGGAGATCCTTCGCTGGCAGCGATTTCGCCACCGATAGCTGCCGAGCTTTACGGGCTGGAAATCGCCGAACAGCATGTGCAGGATTCGCCAGACAATATGACGCGCTTCGTGATCTGCGCGCGCGAGGCGCTCGATCCCGCCACGCTTAGCGGCGAAGATACGATCACCACCTTCGTGTTCGAGGTGAAGAACATCCCTGCCGCGCTGTATAAGGCGATGGGCGGTTTCGCTACCAATGGCGTCAACATGACCAAGCTAGAAAGCTATCAGACCGGCACCAGTTTCTCAGCCACCATGTTCTATGCTGACATCATCGGTGCCCCTGGCGATCCAGCCGTGGATCGCGCCATGGAAGAGCTCGCTTTCCACAGCAAGGAGCTGACCATACTGGGGACTTACCGTCAGGCGCGCAAGCGGGGTTAAGCCCATGCCTGATAACACTTAAACAGCTTTTCAGGGAGCCGCTTGCGCCGCGCCCGCCTGCGTGCCACCAATGGAGTTCATGGCGGTTGCAGCAAATCAGGTTTCAACGGGTGGCGCAGCGCCCGCAGGCTGGGAAGAATTGCGCGCCGACCCTGCGATCCAGTTCGAACCGGTCAACCTGCCCGAACAGGCACCGCGCGAACCCGGCATGTTGCAGCGTTTTTTCGAATGGCTGGGCAATCTGATCGGGGATTCGCTGGGCGGCGCGCTGGGCAACGCCTGGCCAATGCTGCGCTGGGCTCTGCTGGCGATCATGATCGCGGCACTGTTGTTTGTCCTCTGGCGTATTTTCGATCCGCTTGCCCGCCGCAAACGTGTCTCCTCTCAGGATGCGGCAGAATCAGAATGGCGCCCTGACCAGAGTGCGGCTATCGCCTTGCTGGAAGATGCCGATCGGTTGGCATCGGAAGGCCGCTATGACGAGGCGACCCACTTGTTGCTGCTGCGCAGCGTGAACCAGATCGCCACTGCTCGGCCCGACTGGGTTCCACCATCCTCGACCGCGCGCGAACTGGCGCACCTGCCGACGCTGCCCGATGCCGCGCGGCACGCTTTCCAGACCATTTCGGAACGGGTCGAGCGCAGCCTGTTTGCGCTGCGCTCGCTCGAACAGGAAGACTGGGACGCCGCCCGAGAAGCCTATGCCGAGTTCGCGCTTGTCCGGCTTGAAGGCATCACCGCATGAGCCAGCCGGGCACCTCACCCTTTTCGCCGCGCGCGGTGCTGGCTATCGTGCTTACCGGTGCACTGTCGTTCCTCGCTCTGGTCTATTTCATCGGCGCGGGCGATACAGGCAACCGGAATGGCGCTGGCGGCGCACACGCCGCGTCCAAGGGACTCAACGGCTATGCCGGGCTGGTGCACCTGCTCGAGGCGCAAGGCTATGCAGTAACGCAGTCGCGCAGCCCGGCTGCCTTCGAAACCTATGACTTGCTCGTGCTGACGCCGCCGATGAACGCCGATGCCGAGGAAATCGGCCAGATCCTGGATCAGCGGCGCGATCTGGGACCAACGATTGTGATCCTGCCCAAATGGGGCGTGACAGGTTTCAGGGGCAGGCTGCGCGAGCAGCTGGAAGGCAAGATCAGGGATGGCTGGGTGCGGCTGGTGTTTTCCAGCGCGCCAGAATGGGTCGGAGATTTGCCCGCGCCCTTCGCGGTGGAATTGAAGGAGGAACAACTCGATGGCGGCAAGCGAGCAGGTTGGAGCGGTTTCGACCTCACCGGCAGCCTGCCTGCAAGCGCGGTGATCTATGCCCAACCCAGCAAACTACACGAGGCCTGGGTAGCTGATGATGCCGGCCATTCGCTTGCGCATCTTGTGCTGGGCGAACAGGACAGCGACTATTACGCCGAGGCGCAATGGGTCGTCTTCGTGACCGAGCCCGATTTGATGAACAATTACGGGCTGGCCGATCCCCGGCGCGCGGCGCTGGCGCTCGCGCTGGTGCGCGAGGCCGGATATGATGATGATATGTCTGTCACCTTCGATCTCACGCTCAACGGGCTGGGATCGGCGCAAAACCTGCTGACGCTCGCTTTCCGCCCGCCTTTCCTGGCCGCGACACTGTGCCTGATCATGGCTTTGTTCGTAGTTGGCTGGCGCGCTTTTCAGCGCTTCGGACCGGCGCGGGCCGAAGCGCGGGCCGATGCTTTCGGCAAGAGCCGCCTGGTCACCAGTGGCGCGCGGCTGGTGCTGCGCGCGCGGCGCCTGAGGCTGCTGACCGCGCCCTATGCCGACCTGACAGCGAGGCGGCTGGCACGCCGCTTGGGATTGGCGCATGCAACCCCTGAGGCAATCGATGTGGCGCTGAAGCGCACCCTGCCGGAAGAGGAACCGTTTTCATCGCGTGCTGAGGCCCTGCGGCACGCGCGCAAACCATCTGAAATTCTCGGCGCGGCCGAGCATTTGCACGAGCTTGAAAGGAAATTGACCAGATGAGCGATGCATCCCGGATGCGGCTTGGCCCGATGCAGCCTGAGGAACTGCGCGATCTTGCGAATGCGATCAGGCGCGAAGTGAGCAAGGTGATTATCGGCCAGAGTGGTCTGATCGATCACTTGCTGATCGCCATGGTCAGCCAGGGACACGTACTGCTTGAGGGGCCACCGGGCACTGCCAAAACGCTGCTGGCACAAAGCTTTGCCGCGACATTGGGGCTCGATTTCGGGCGCATCCAGTTCACCCCTGACCTGCTGCCGGGCGATATTCTGGGCTCCAACCTGTTCAACTTCCAGACCAGCCAGTTCACCCTTACCCGCGGGCCGATCTTCTGTGACCTGTTGCTAGCTGACGAGATCAACCGCACCCCGCCCAAAACCCAGGCTGCCTTGCTCGAAGCGATGCAGGAACGGCGCGTGACGCTGGACGGCGAAACCCATGCGCTGACCGATCACTTCATGGTGATCGCAACGCAGAACCCGATCGAGAACCAGGGTGTCTATCCCTTGCCCGAAGCCCAGCTAGACCGGTTCCTGTTCAAATTGCTGGTGCCCTATCCCGAAGCGGAAGAGGAAGCCGCGATCGTGGCGCGCTTTGGCCAGCATCAGGGGCCGCCGCGCCCTGCCGATCTGGGGGTGAGCGCGGTAGCCGATGCCAGACAGCTCGCCCGGGTTGCCGGGGTGATCAAGGGAGTAACCGCGGCGCAGGAGGTGATCGATTATGTCGTGCGGCTGGTGCGCGCGACGCGCGAGCATGCCGAACTGGCAGTGGGTGCAAGCCCGCGCGCGGCGGTGTTGCTGGCCAATGCAGCACGGGCGCGGGCTGCGCTGGAAGGGCGCGACTATGTCATCCCCGATGACGTAAAGGCGCTGGCCGTGGCGACGCTGCGCCACCGGTTGAGCCTTAGCCCTGCGGCAGAGATCGAAGGCCGCGAAGTCGAAGCGCTGGTGGCCGAACTGGTCGAGGCGACCGAGGCTCCGCGCTGATCCGATGCCGCTGGTGCTCCCCTTTGTGCCCACCGAGCGCGCGGCCTGGCTGGCCGCCGCGCTGGCGCCTGTGGCACTGGTGATAGCAGCAAGCACGCCCGGTGCCTGGGTGGTTGCGCCGATTGCGGCAGGGGCATTGCTGGTCCTGGTATTGCTCGACGGCTGGATGGCGGGCCGCCTTGTGGATTGGGACATTACAGTGCCCGCCGATACCGAAGTGGGCGAGCCGCTCGAGATGATTATCTCGGGAAGTTTTGCCAGCGCCGCCATGCCGCAGCGGATCGAGGCCGCGCTGGCGTTCGATCCCCGGCTCGGGGGCGGCGGACGCGCCGAGGTGCGCCTTGGCGCCGGAGATGGCGTGGGGAGTTTTGCCGGAACCCATTCCGCGGTGCCGGTGCGGCGCGGCACCGGCAGGCTGTTCCGGGGCTGGATGCGCTGGGTCGGGCCGCTCGGCCTTGGCGCGCGCCAGACGCAGCGCGAACTCGACCAGGAAGTGCGGATCTGGCCCGATCTCAGCCCGGTGCGCAGCCGCGACCTGCAAACTTTCCTGCGCAATGCCCAGTATGGCCTGATCGCCCGCCGCCTGCGCGGCGAAGGCAGCCAGTTCGAAGCGCTGAGCGAATACCAACCCGGCATGGATCGGCGCTGGATCGACTGGAAAGCAAGCGCCCGGCACACCAGGCTCTATGCCCGCGAAAACGAAGCTGAACGCAACAACCAGATCGTCTTCGCCTTCGATTGCGGCCAGGCAATGTGCGAGCCGGTTGACGGCCTGCCGCGCATCGATCGGGCGGTTTCAGCCGCGCTCACCTGCGCTTATGTCGCGCTCAAGGGCGGTGACCGGGTGGCGCTGTTCGGCTTTGCCCAGCGGCCGGGTCCGATGACCCCCTTCATCGCGGAGACCCGCGCGTTCCCGCGCTTGCAGCGCGCCGCTGCCAGTCTCGATTACCATTCCGCAGAGCCCAATTTCACGCTGGCCATGGCGCATCTGACCGGCAAGCTCAAACGCCGTTCGATGATCGTGCTCTTTTCCGACTTCACCGATCCCACCGCTGCCGAGCTGATGGTGGAGAGCCTGGGGCGACTGGTGCGTCACCATCTGGTGCTGTTCGTGACCATCGCCGATAGCGAGATCGAGGCATTCGTCGAGGCTGCGCCTACCGATCTCACCACGCTGGCTCGCAGCGTTACCGCCGACACGCTGGCGCGCCAACGCGCGCTGGTGCTCGAACGCTTGCGGCAGCTCGGCATTGACGTGATCGAAGCGCCGTGGCGCAAGATCGGCCCGCAACTGATCGATCGTTATTTCGAAGTGAAACGGCACGAGGCGATCGGATGAAGCCGCCAGGCATCGCCAAATGGTTCGCTCCAGGCGAAATCGAGGCACCGCCCGACGCGGCCAGCGCAGCACTGCGTTCGGACCGCTTCCGGCTCGAGCGCGAAACCGATTGGCGGCGACTCGAGGAAATCGTTGCGCGGATGGAGAAGGGCTCGATCCGGCGGGTTAACGATGCCGACTTGCTGGCTCTGCCGACTCTCTATCGCACCGCCGCCTCAAGCCTGGCCGTGGCGCGCGAGACTTCTCTCGACGCGGCAACTCTGGGTTATCTCGAGGCGCTGGTGCAACGCGCCTGGTTCCAGGTCTATGGCCCGCAAACCGGGTTGTGGGGCTGGCTGCGCGGGTTCCTGAAGGGCGGGTGGAGCCGCGCGGTGCGCGAAATCTGGCTCGACCTGTGTATTGCGCTGGCGGTGATGGTAGCGGGCGGCGTGGTCGGTTGGCTGCTGGTCGCGCGCGATAGCGAGTGGTTCTACGCGCTGGTACCGGGCGCAATGGCGGGCGGGCGCGTGCCAGGGGCCAGCCGCGAGCAATTGCTCGATACTTTGGCCACCGAAAACGGCGCCGACGGGCTTTCGATCTTTGCCGCCTCGCTATTCAGCAACAATGCGGGCGTGGCGATCCTGGCCTTCGCATTGGGCTTTGCCTTTGGTATCCCCTCTCTGATGCTGCTGCTGCACAACATGGCCCTGATGGGCGCAATGCTGTGGGTATTCGCGAGCCAGGACCTGACTTTCAACTTCCTCGCCTGGCTGAGCGTGCACGGCACGACCGAGCTGTTCGCGATCCTGCTGGCGGGAGCGGCCGGCCTGCACATCGGTCGGTCTATGGCCTTTCCGGGTGAGCGTTCAGTGCTTGTTGCCGCGCAGGAAAGCGGGCGCCGCGCCGCAGTGGTGATGGTCGGCGTGGTGCTGATGATGGTTGTCGCTGCCTTCCTCGAAGCCTTTCCGCGGCAGCTCCTCGCAGCGAGCACGGACCGCTTGCTGATCGGCGCCACAATGCTGGCACTGTGGCTGGCCTATTTCTTCGCTTATCGCCCGCGCGGCACGGGACAGAGCGAAGCATGAACAGTCATCGCACCGGCTTTGTACCGGCCACGCTGGCCAAGCGGCAGCGTTACATGCTGACGCCCGAAGGCATTGCCTTGCCGCTCACGATTGCTTCGCGCGGAGCGCGGGTGGGTGCGCTGGTGCTCGATTTCGTGATTATCGCAGCCGGTATGCTGGCCGTGACCCTGGTGCTGTTCTGGACACTGGGCGACCTGATCGAACAGCTCATGGCTGGTATCGAAGATGAGATCGGCGGCGCAGCGGAACTGATCGGCGTGATCCTGATCCTGTTCAGCTTCCTGGCGCGCTATGGCTATTTCCTCGGCTTTGAACTGGGTCCGCGCGGGGCGACGCCGGGCAAGCGGATCGTGGGAATCAGGGTTGCCGCACGCGATGGTGGGCAGCTGAGAGCAGAAGCGGTGATCGCGCGCAACCTGCTGCGCGACATCGAGCTGTTCCTGCCGCTGGTGTTCCTGCAGGTCGCCCCCACTGGCGCCATGGGCAGCGCGGGGATCGCGGGCATGATCTGGTTCCTTATCTTCATGGGTTTCCCCTTCTTCAACCGTGACGCCATGCGCGCGGGCGATATTATTGCGGGAACCTGGGTGGTGGAAACCCCGCGTGCGAATCTGGCGCAAACGCTTTCGACCCAGAGTGCTGCGGATGGCACCAGCCAGGTTACCGGCGCGCGCTACAGTTTCGGCGAGGCCGAGCTTTCGGTCTATGGCGAGGAGGAATTGCAGACGCTCGAGCGCGTCTTGCGCGGTGGCGAGGAAAATGCTCTCGCTGCAGTCCATGCCGCGATTTGCCGCAAAATCGGCTGGGAGCCAGGGTCGGGTGACGAACGCGCTTTCCTTACGGCATTCTACGCCCAACTCAGGGCCAAGCTGGAAGGCGATATGCGCTTTGGCAAACGCAAAAGGGATAAATACTCATGACCCGGCTTTTCCCGATTTCCCGGCGTAGTGCGCTGGCTGGGCTTGCCTCGCTCGGTGCGGCGGCCTGCGTGCCGATCGATACCTCGCCGAGCGGCAGACTGGCGGCCCGCTTACGGATCATCGAGGCAGCGGCTGGTGGCACGCTGGGTGTGGCGCTGTATGAGAGCGGCAGCGGGCGAACGCTGGCCCATCGCGGAGATGAGCTGTTCGCACACTGCTCATCATTCAAGCTATCGCTCGCGGCCATGCTGCTCCATCACGACGAAGCTGGCAAGATCGACGCGGGCGAGCATGTGCGCTGGTCCGCGCAGGAGCTGATGTCCGTTTCGCCCTTCACCAAACGCAGGCTGGAAGAAGGGGCCACGCTGCTCGAGCTTGCCAGGGCGACCCAGACCTTGGGCGACAACGCCGCGGCCAATATCCTGCTCAAGCGGCTGGGCGGACCCCAGGCCTTGACCGAATTCTGGCGCACGCTGGGCGATCCGGTCAGCCGGCTTGACCGCTACGAGCCTGATCTGAACCAAGTCCCCCCCGGTGAAGTGCGCGACACCACCAGCCCGCTGGCGATGGCGCGTACGCTGGAACAAATCCTGCATGGCGACGTGTTGAACCCCGCAAACGCCGCCTTGTTGATGCAGTGGATGAGCGAAACCCGCACCGGAGCGCGGCGCGTGCGGGCAGGCTTGCCGCAGGATTGGCAAAGCGGCGACAAGACCGGTACGTCGATTTGGCCCGGCGCGGACGCGATCTACGTCGACATCGGCTTTGCCCATGTGCCGGGCGGCGCGCGCTACACTTTTGCTACGTACTACCGTGCAGCACGAACACATAACGAGATGGACCCTGCTGCTGAGGCAGTGCTGGCGCAGGTCGGCGGTGTGCTGGCCGAGTTTGCCCTATCCCGCGCTCAGTAGCCAGCGGCTCAATAGATCGCCGGGTTGTAGCGCTGGCTTGCAAGTGGACGGACGGGTTGCAGCAATTCTATTTCATTGACAGCAAGCCTTTCGCCTTCATTGGCAAGGCCCAGGCTGTCAGCGAACAGCAACCGCCCGCCCGAAAGATTCATGAGCGCGATGCGGAACTGTTCCTCGCCCATGGCGAAGCAGCCGTTGGAACGGCCCAACCGTCCCCAGCGATCAATATGTTCCGGCTCAGCATAATTGGCGCGGTGCATCACGATCGCACGGCGAAAGGCTGCTTCATTGGTCGGATCGATCCCGCCCAGCCGGACTGAAGTGCCATAGCGCCCGACATACCATTCCCAGGTGACATAGGCGCCGCGGCTAGTCGCGTTCGAACCTTCAGTATTGGAATAACGCTTCAGGAAACCGTCATGCTCGGGGTCGGATCCGGTGCCGTGGCTGACATGGTAGCTTTGCACTTCCTCGCGCTCGAGATTGACGAAGTGGAACCGGCGCTCGGCCGAATGGAGGCCGAAATCGGCAATACCCACAATGTCGCGTTTCCAGATCGCATCGCCGGCGCGGTCAAGCTCGCGCTTGGCCAATTCGAATAGTTCACGATCGCGGGCTGATCCCTTTTGCGGCATGGCAAAAGCGCGCGCAGGGACGGCAAGTGCCGCACCCGCAGCAAGTCCAGACTTGACGAGATCGCGCCTGTTCATCGCATCACACTATAGCGCAATTCTGGCTATCTGGTGAACAGACAATTTTTTGCGCGGGTGAGAGCACGCATTTTCACACGATTCCGGTGTGCTCAACCAGGATCTTGCACCCCAGCGCAATCAGGATCACACCGCCCGCAATCTCGGCAGTACGCCCGAAGCGGTCACCCGCGCGGCGACCCAGGACGACGCCGACCAGCGAAAGCGCGAAGGTCACACCTGCTATCAGTGCGGCTGCGGGCAGCGGCGCGATATCCAGCGTGGGCAAGGTAATGCCCGCCGCCAGCGCGTCCACGCTGGTCGCAATGGAGGCCATGAACAACGCCGCGCCGGAAAGCTTCAAGGCTTCGTCCTGATGCTCGCCTGCAAAGATCATGCGCAGGCCGAGAAAGGCGAGCAGGGCAAAGGCGATCCAGTGATCCCAAGCCGCAACAAACTGCAAGGCATAGGCGCCGATCACCCAGCCGATCAGCGGCATCACGCCCTGCGCTACGCCGAATGCAAGTGCGATTTGCACCGCGCCAAGTGCATGGGGGCGAAATCGTGCGCCTTGCGTCAGCGCCACAGCGAAAGCATCCATGGCCAGCGCAAGCGCCAGGATCAGGGCGGCGATCATTGCTGCCTTCTTGCCTGGCTATTCGGCGGCGACTGCATGCGCGGCATGAGGATCGAATGCCGCCGCTTCTCCCGCTTCGATCTCTGCCGCCTTGGCTTCCACCAGCGACACGATATGGTCGAGCATGTCCTCGCTCGCAACATGGTGGTCGGTAACTCCGCGCAGATAGACCATGTGCTTGCCCTTGCCGCCGCCGGTAAGGCCGATATCGGTTTCGCGCGCTTCTCCGGGGCCGTTGACCACGCAGCCGAGCACCGAAAGGCTCATCGGCGTTTTGATGTGTTCGAGCCGCTTTTCGAGCGCTTCCACTGTGCGGATCACATCGAAGCCCTGGCGCGAACAGCTGGGGCAAGAGACCACCCGAACGCCGCGGGTCCGCAGCCCGAGCGATTTGAGAATTTCGAAACCGACCTTCACTTCCTGCTCCGGCTCCGCCGAAAGGCTGACCCGGATCGTATCTCCGATCCCGGCCCAAAGCAGCGATCCGATCCCGATCGAGCTTTTCACCGTGCCGCCGATCAACCCTCCGGCCTCGGTGATCCCCAGGTGCAGCGGGCAATCGACCGTCTCAGCCAGGCCATGATAGGCCGCCACGGCCAGGAAAACGTCACTGGCCTTCACCGCCACCTTATATTCGTGGAAGTCATGGTCCTGCAGCAGCTTGATATGGTCGAGCGCGCTTTCGATCAGCGCTTCGGGGCAGGGCTCGCCATATTTCTCCAGCAAATCCTTTTCGAGACTGCCGGCATTGACGCCGATGCGGATGGCGCAGCCATTGGCCTTGGCCGCGCGGACGACTTCGGCAACGCGCTGCGACGAACCTATGTTGCCCGGGTTGATCCTGAGGCATGCCGCGCCTGCGTCTGCCGCCTCAAGCGCGCGCTTGTAGTGGAAATGGATGTCCGCGACGATCGGTACCCGCGCCGCCCTGGTGATCTTGCTGAAAGCTGCGGTTGCCTCTTCGGTGGGGCAGGAAACGCGAATTATGTCCGCGCCCGCCTCCTCGCACCGGCGGATCTGGTCGATCGTCGCCACGGCATCTTCGGTGGGGGTATTGGTCATGGTCTGCACCGTAATCGGCGCATCGCCGCCTACAGGAACATTGCCGACCATGATCTGGCGGCTTTTGCGACGCATGATGTCGCGCCAAGGTCTGACTGAGGACATGGCGGGGATATAGCCATGCGCCGATGAAGGAGCAATGACGGGCTGCTCCCTTTTACGGAGCAGCCCCGGCTGATATCTACCAGCGGATGAGGCTGGGCACGGCCAGACGCCCGATCAGCGCCGCCACGGCAACCGGCGCGACGTGCCAGATGCCCATATGGGTCAGGTTGTCGATCGGGCAGGACATGCCATAGATCAACGTGCCCAATGCCCCTGCGGCGATCCCGGTAAACCAGCCTGCCGACTCCAGCGATACTGGTGCCCCGCGCCTGAGCCAAAGGATCAGTGCGCCGCCGGTAAACAGTGCCGATGCCAGCGATGCGACAAAGCAGTGCAGCGCCGAAAGATCGAACACTATCTCGCCTGTGCCGACGCGCGAAAACACACTGATCAGTGCCGCGAGCGGCAACACGCCAAGCATCGCAGCCGCCCATTTGGGCGCATCGTGACGACTGCCCACGCCTGGCGAAGCCAGCGCGATGGCGGCACCGGCGCTTGCAAGCCCCAGCAGCAGGAGCAATCCATTGGTGATCCAGAAGAAAGGCGCAGCCTGGCCCTGGAACACTCGCGCGCCCAAGCCTTCGACCAGCATGACTGCGGCCAGCGTAACAACCGAAGCCGCTGCTACCAGTGCGGCCCCGTCACGCATCGCAAATGTGCGAACCGGTGCCAATTCGTTCGTCAGTCCGGAAATCAGATTATCGCGATACTTGTTCATCGCTCTTATGCTTTCTCAACGAGTGCGGACAATTTCTTGAGTCCGCGATGGATATTGACTTTGACCAGGCTTTCGCTCTGGCCAGTCTTTTGGGAGGCTTCGTGGATCGAAAGTCCTTCGATCTTGACCAGCTCGATTGCCTCGGCCTGGCTGGAAGGCAAGTGCACGAACAGCCGCTCCAGGCTGACCCGCGCTTCGATCACGTCCTCGTCGCTGTCGACATAGGCGTCATTGTCTTCCAGCAGATCGCTTTCATGCTTGTAGACCTTGCGCAGATGATCGACCCAGCGATAGCGGGCGATCGCGGCCAGCCACGGCAGAAAGGGACGCGACCTATCATAAGTGTTGCGCTTTGCGTGCAGCGCCATCAGCACGTCCTGCACCAGATCGTCGAGCTGGTGGGGAGGAACGCGCCGACGGAAATAACGCTCCAGCCACATTCCCGCCTCTGACAGCAGCACATTATAGGCAGGCTTGTCGCCTTTTTGTGCCGCCGCCATGAGGCGGGCGAGTGTGGCTTCGTCAGCTATCATTTTCCGCGCGCTTTGGCGATCAGGGCGTCAGCAGAGAGCACCCCGCCGCCCCGCACGATCAGGATAGCTGCCAAGGCTATTACGCCGATGGCCCAACCAAAAAAGTGCTCCGAGGTGGGGAAAACGAACACCTGGATGACCAGCGCCATAATCATCAGCGCCAGCGCCGAAAAACGCGTGGCGAGGCCGACAACCAGCAATATGGGGAAAGCAAATTCCGCATAGGTTGCCATTGGCACGGCCAGATCGGTCGGCAGAGGAAGGCCCGAAAACTCCATCTCAAAGATCATGTATTGTACATCTTTGATCTGGAGCCAGGTGCCTTCTTCCACCTTGGTCTGGTAGGATCGCCAGAAAATCCCGGCGAGCGCAACACGAGTGAAGAGCAGCGCCAGCCCCTCGACAAACGTACCGGAAGCGATTTTCACAAGGCGTTCGTAGATTGAGACCAGGCTGCTCATACTTCACTTCTCCTGTTCGGATACCGTCTTAATCAACGTTCGACAGGCGCCAAGGAACCGTTGCCCTTGGGAGTCTCAATGCCGGTGCAGCTGCCCTTGGGCACCATCTTCCAGGCATTGCCCTGGTAATCGCGGGTCGAAGTTCCGGCGCAGCTCGTGCCCGGCCCGGCCGCGCAATCATTCTTGCCAGCCTTGGCAACGCCATAGCATTTTTCCATCGGCTGCTTCTGGGCCACTGCCGGAGTAGCGGCAAGGCCTGCAGCAACGCCGGCGGCAATCGCGAACCCTACGAAATTGGTGATTGATTTGGTCGTCATAATTCTTCTCCAGATATGCGAGTGTTGCAAGCGAACCTGCTGTTTAGGTCGCAACTATCGGCTGGTTCGGCGATTATTCGCATCTGGTTACAGCAAAAAAATCCAACCCCCAAGTAACCTCCCGCCTTCAATAGACGAACTCACCTGTATCCACACACGGACGCCCCCGTTCCGGTCATGGTGGGAAATGGAGTGCTTGATGAAGATTGAAACCCGCAAAACCGCATTTGCAGCCCTTGCCGGCGCGATGGCGCTTTCCTCGGTCGCCGCTTTCGCTGCAGAGCCCCCCGCTGGCAGCAGCGGCGGCGCGCTAAACGCCGATGATGCGGTGCATTGTTATGGTGTGCATGCGTGCAAGGGCCAGGCTGACTGCGCTACCAGCGAAAATGCTTGCAAGGGCCAGAACGAATGCAAGGGCCACGGCTTCACGGAGATGAAGGCAGGCGAATGCCTGACGAAGGGCGGCACGATCGGCGATCTAGGCTGATCGGCTAGCCTCTCCGGCTAGATGGCCCGGCGCCCGCAATCCCAACCCCTGAATCCCTGTAGGGTGCCGGGCCATCACTTTTTGATGTATCTTGAATGGATATGAATCAGATCGAACCATTCGGCGGATTCGGGCTTGGCCTGCGCCGCACGCATTACGCCGATTTCCTTGATAGCGACGTCGCAGTCGATTTCGTCGAGGTTATCAGCGAGAATTACATGCTTGATGGCGGCCGTCCGCTGCGAATTCTCGAACAGGTGCGCGAGAAACATCCCGTGATCATTCACGGCGTGTCGATGTCAATCGGTTCTGCCAGCGGGCTCGATCGCCAATATCTCGACAAGCTCAAGCGGCTCGAACGCCGCATCAATCCGCTGTGGGTATCGGACCATTTGTGCTGGACCCGCACCAGCGCGCATAACAGCCACGATTTATTGCCGCTCCCGCTGACCGAGGAAGCGTTGGGCGTGGTCTGCGCCAATATCCAGCGCGCGCAGGATCATCTCGGACGCGCGATGCTGTTCGAAAATCCCTCGAGTTACCTGACATTTCCCGAAGACGAGTTCACCGAATGGGAATTCATCAACGAGATGGCACGCCGCACAGGTTGCTACCTGCTGCTGGACGTCAACAATATCTATGTCAGCGCGCGCAACCACGGGTTCAGCGCGGGTGATTATATTGCCGGTCTGCCGATGGAGCGCGTGCGCCAAATTCACCTTGCCGGGCATACCCCTGGCCAGATCATCATCGACACGCATGACCGCGAAGTGTGTGACGAGGTCTGGGCGCTCTATGCCCATGCGGTGGCGAAGATCGAGCAGCCGGTCGCCACCATGATCGAGCGCGACGATAAAATTCCGCCGCTGGGCGAGCTGCTTGACGAGCTGGATCAGGCGCGCAAGCTTGCCGCCTCGGCCCGGCCGGGTGTTGCGGCATGAACGATACACCATCCCTTGCCGAGCGGCAGGCCGCCTTCATGGCACAAGTGCTGTTTGATGAGGCCCCGCTGCCGCAGGGCTGGAATGATCGCCACGCAGCGGGGATCGAGGTTTATCGCGGCAACTATCGATCTTCGCTCATCGAGGCGCTCAAAAGCACTTATGAAAAGACCGAGCGCTGGGTTGGTGAAGATGCCTTTCGCCGCGCCGCCGCGCATCACGTGATCACCAATCCGCCAACCAGCTGGACGCTTGACGATGCGGGCGCAGGGTTTGACGCAACCTGCGCCGAGCTGTTCCGCAACGACCCCGAAGTGGCAGAGCTTGCCTGGCTGGAATGGGCCATGTTTCAGGCATTCACTTCGGCCGATGTCGCATCGCTCGATGCTGACGGTTTTACCTGGCAGACGAGCGGCTTCGGGGAAGAGGAATGGACCAATCTACGGCTCGAATTCCTGCCGGGGGCCGCATCGCGCCAAGTCTCGCACAATATGCGGGCGATCTGGAACGCGCTTGGCGAAGACGAGCTGGTGCATGTGGCAACTGCGCTTGACACACCGCAATCGGTGCTGGTCTGGCGCGAAGGCGAACGCGCGACATTCATGATGGGAAGCGTTGAGGAAGCACGTGCCTTTGCCGCGCTCCAGGGCGGCATGCCCTATGGCGAGATGTGCATGATGCTGGCAGGCGAGGAAGCGACGGCCGATGAGGCGCAGCAGGCGGCGATGCGCGCGGGCGCATTGCTCGGGCGCTGGCTCAACGAAGGCCTGATTGCTGCGCTCAGAACCTGAAGGCACATGACCGGTCTGTAATCTCGCCGCGCCGGAGGGCGACTTCACGGCGGGCCAGGGTTTGCAACCAGGCGTTAGATCTCGAAGTCTTCACCCACCAATCGCTCACTCAGGCTCCACAACCGTTCGGCCGTGGCGGGATCGAGTGCATAGCTGCGTACCCCGCGTTCGCCGGAAGTGTCATCGGCCTCGGCGACATGGCAGTCCTCGCAATAAACCCCGCCCTTGCCCGCAAGCTCGGGCGCACTTGCCGCCCAGCAAGTTGTCGCCGCGCCCTGCTCTACCGTTTTCCAGGCGAAGTTCTGGTCCGCCTCTGTCACTCTAGCGAGCAGTGCGGCGCGATCCTGCTCAGTCAGATGGCGGCCAAGATTGGTCACGATCCCGCCCGGATGCACCGCAAACACATCGATCCCCTTGCCCTTGAGGCGTTTGTCCAGCGCCACGGTGAACAGCACATTGGCGGTTTTCGACTGGCCGTAACTGGCCCATTTTTCGTATTCGCGATGCTCGAAATTGGGATCGTCGAGATGCACCTTGTCCATGTGGTGCCCCCGGCTCGAAAGGTTGACGATCCGCTTGCCAGCGCCTTTCTCGACCAATGGCAGAAGGTATTTTGTGAGCAAGAAATGCCCCAGATGATTGGTGCCGAACTGCATCTCGAACCCATCGGCGGTATGGCTGAACGGACACGCCATGACCCCGGCATTGTTGATCAGCAGGTCGATCCTGTCGAAACGCTGGTTCGCTTCCTTGCCGCAATTCCGCACGCTGGCGAGCGCAGCGAGATCCACCACGATCGTCTCGACAATTGCCCCCTCCACCTCGCGCTCGATCTCTTCCCTGGCCTGATCGAGCTTGTCCTGGTCGCGCGCCGCCAGGATGACATGCGCGCCTTTCGCGGCCATTGCCCGCGCGGTTTCCAGGCCCAGGCCGGAAGCCCCGCCCGTGATGAACACGATATTGCCGGAAAGATCATGCCCGGCCAGCACCTCGTCGGTGGTCGATTGTGCATTGAACTGGCTCATGGTCTTGCTCTCCTTTCGAGGCGTAATTCGTAGAGGAATTCCGGGTCGACATGATCGCCGACGGTGAAGGTGATATCCGCGATCTTGGCGAAACCATAGCGCTGATAGAACCGCTGGGCGCCGAAGTTTTCGGCATAGACGGAAAGCTGGATCGCGTCGCAGCCCAGCGAGCGGGCTTGTGCGAATGCCCAATCCATCAACGCCGCGCCAATGCCTCGCCCGGTTTGGCCGGGCGCGGTATAGAGCTGCCCTAGCTCGATCGGGTTCTGCGCGTCGGAACGGGCGGTAAAACAGCTGGGATAGCGCAGCTTGCAATAGCCCACCAGTTCCCCGCCCTCCTCCGCCAGCGCGTGGCGGCATTCCGCGCCGGTCACCTCCTCCGCGACAGAATGCTGCGAATAGACCTGCTCGAGAAAGGCGGAGAGATCCTGTGGCCGATAGAGATGCGCGAAACTGGCGCAGAAACTGTCGCGCCCGAGCCTTGCGAGTTCGGGAACGTCCTCAAGGGTGGCAGGCCGCAGGATCATTGCGCGGCTCTTATCCTGCCTCAGCCCGGTTGTTAAGCGCTGGCGCCTAGCCAAGCCTATGATAGATAGGCAGCATGACGATTTTCAGACCGCTGCTCGCCGCCTTCGCAATCCTGTTCGCTTCACCATCCGTGGCGCAGGACTGGTCAATCGCCATTCATGGCGGGGCGGGAACGCTCGACCGCGACAAGATGACACCAGAGATGGAGGCCGAATACCGGGCAGCCTTGCAGCGTGCGCTCGATGCCGGCGAAACGATCCTGCGCAACGGCGGCAGCGCCGTCGAAGCGGTTCGGTCGGCTATTGTGGTGCTTGAAAATGAACCTCGCTTCAACGCGGGGCGCGGGGCGGTGTTTACCTGGGAAGGCGAAAACGAGCTCGATGCAGCGATCATGGACGGGCGTGACCGTAGCGCGGGGGCCGTGACCGGCGTCAAGACCATCAAGAATCCGATCCTGCTGGCCGACGCCGTGCGGCACGACGGGCGCCATGTGTTCCTGAGCGGCGCGGGGGCAGAGGAATTCGCGGCACAGCGAGGCATCGAAACCGCCCCGCCCGAATGGTTTGCGACCGAAGCACGCCGCAACGCGCTCGATAGGATGAAGGCGAACAATCTCTCTGCCCTCGATGTCGACCTGAAATTCGGAACCGTTGGCGCGGTGGCGCTCGACCAGTCGGGCAACCTTGCCGCAGGCACCTCGACCGGCGGCATGACCGGCAAGCGTTGGGGCCGGATCGGCGACGCGCCAGTGATCGGGGCGGGGACCTATGCCGACAATCGCAGCTGCGCCATTTCCACCACCGGCTGGGGCGAATTCTTTATCCGCGTTGGGGTAGCCCACGAAATTTGCACCCGGTTAAGGATAGGGAAGGAAAGCGAGAGCCGCAGCGTGCGCGGTGTGCTGCGTTCACTGACAGGCCAGCGCGACCGCGAAGCACGCCGCGCGCGAGAAGCCCAACATGCGCAGGCAATTGCCGATGCGGTGATGAGTGAAGTGGCTGAACTGGGCGGCGATGGCGGTGTCATCCTGGTCACGCCCGAAGGCGACGCGCTGTTCAGCTTCAACACATCGGGCATGTATCGCGGCCGCGCATCCAGCAGCGGCATCAATGAAGTCGCGATTTTCGCTGAGGAATAACGCCCAGGGTCAGCCCGCAGCGCGAGGGTCGTTTTCGATCACGATCACTTCCTCGTCGCTGGTGCGTGCGCGATTCTGGACCCGCGGCTGGTCGAGGCTGGCAAGCAACGGCGCATCGCGCTCATATATATCCTTGAAGGTCGCCAGTTCGCCATCGATGTCGCTCGCCATGGTGAAATAGGTGATATAGACGGGCAAGCGCTTCTCGATCGGCACCAGCGTGTATTCGCCCGAGGTTGCGATCTCGACCGCCTCCTCCTTGCTCGCCCCCTTGCCCAGTATCGCCATGGTGATCGCCAGTTCCAGCGCGCGCTCGGTGCGGATGCAGCCATGGCTGAGCGCGCGGTCGTCGGTAGCGAAGAGATGCCGCGAAGGCGTGTCATGCAGAAAGATCGCGTGCTCATTGGGCATTTCGAGCTTCATCCGGCCGAGCGAATTGCCCGGGCCAGGCTGCTGCACCACAGTGATCCAGCCGCCTTCGCCCTTTGTTGCCTTATAGCCATTGGCGCGCGCCCAGGCCGGGTTGCTGAGCACTTTCTGGCCCAGTCCTTCACCGACGACGATCGACTGCGGCACGGTCCACGTGGGGTTGAACACCACCCCTTCGACCATTTCGGCCAGCTGAGGGGTCGCGGTGCGGCCCGGCTTGCCCACGATGGTGCGATAGGTGCTGATAATCTTGTCATTCACGGTCAGGCGCAGCTGGTATTCGGGCACATTGGTGATCAGATACTGGCTGCCCAGGTCGCGCGCGAGCCAGCGCCAGCGGTCCATATTGGCGCGGATCAGCTTGCGCTTCTCGACTTCATCCTGCGGCGTATCCGCCAAAGCCTGCCGCAGACGGGCATAATCGGGATGGCTCGGATTGAGCTGCATCAGCGTGCCCGCGATGTCACCGCTCTCCAGCGCCGCGCGCATCAATTCACCGCTGCGGTAGAGGTCACGGTCGGGATCGATCACGAACCACTGCTTGCGGGCCGACATTGGCGTGCGCCCGTCGCGCAAGTCCTCCACCAGCCACACAAAATTGCGGCTGGCAATTTCATTCAATGCATCCGAGGCTCCGCGGCCGATCTCCGCCAACAGGCCTGCGAGTTCATAATCGGAACGGTTCAATCCTTCCGCTTCGATCCCGCGCATGACCATGGCCAGGGCCGATGCCTGTTGCGGCGTCCATGGCTGGACCAGCGGGACCACCTCGGCCCCGTATTCGCCCTGCACCATCGGATCGGAGACCATGCGCGGAAAAGCTTCTTCCATGCTTTGGGGCGCGCGCTCGTCCGCTTCATCCTGCGCAGCCTGCGCCAGCAAAGCCTCAGGCGTGCTTTCTTGCGCGAAAGCAGCCCCGCCCGCCAGCACTAGTACGGCCGATGCCATCAACCAATCGCGCACTCGACATGTCATTTCGATTCAAGCTCCTAAGCGCCGCTAACGGCGCGATTCCGGTGTGCTGGGCACAATACTGTACGTGCGAGCGTCTATCAATCACCGCGCCTTTCACTCGCCTGAATTGGCTCGTCAGTTAAGGAAGGATTTGAATGCAATGCAGCTTGGTGCCTATAGCGCAAGGGTGAGCTCGCCGCGCCATTCAATCCTGCCATTTCTCGCCTGTCTGGCCGGAATCGCGTTGTTTTCGGCGATGGACGCGGTGATGAAAAGCGCCTCGCTGGCGATTGGGGCTTACAGCGCCTATTTCCTGCGCTGCGCGATCGGCTTTTCCATGATCGCACCGGTCTGGTGGTGGCAGGCACGCCGATGGCCCCGGCGCGACGCGCTGAAGGTGCATCTCAAGCGCGGAGTAGTGGTCGCCTTCATGGGCTGGACCTTCTTCTTCGCTCTTACCAGACTACCGCTTGCCGAAGCGATCGCGCTGTCATTTATCGCCCCGCTGCTGGCGCTTTATCTTGCCACTGTTCTGCTGGGCGAAAGGATCAAGCGCAAGGCTATCATTGCCGCGTTGCTAGGGCTCGCCGGAGTTATCGTGATCATTGGCGGGCGCATTGGTCGCGAGCGGATGAGCGACGAGGCAATGACGGGGCTTGTCGCGCTGCTGCTTTCGGCTGTACTCTATGCTTGGAGCCTGGTTCTGCAACGCCAGCAAGCCTTGCTGGCAAGCCCCAGCGAGGCAAGCACCTTCCAGAACGGCATCGCCGGGCTGGTACTCCTTGGCGGCAGCCCCGTGTTGCTGCAATGGCCGGGCAGCCAGCGCGTATGGCTGGAGATTTCCGCAAGCGCAGTCCTGGCGGTTGGCGCAGCGCTGTTCCTTACCTGGGCATACCGCCGCGCCGAGGCCCAGGCCCTGGTGCCGATCGAATACACCGGCTTCCTGTGGGCGGCGCTGTTTGGATGGCTGTTCTTCGCCGAACGGGTGACCGCCAGCACAGTCGCTGGAGCGCTGCTGATCGTGATTGGCTGCTGGATCGCGACCCGCGCCCGCCTGGAACAAAGCGCTGTCTAAGCGGATTTTACCTCCCGGCGCCCCCTTGACCAAACGCGCCGTGTAGAGCAGGTGCGCGGCAGAAATATCCGGCCCGCCGGCTCTCCAGGCGAGGCTGATCAAAATCTCTAAGAAAGGACGATCGCATGACCCAGATCGGCAAGGACACGCTCGCAACCCGCTCAACCCTGAAGGTAGGCGGGAAGGAATACGCCTATTACTCATTTGCCAAGGCTTCTGAGACGATCGGCGACATTTCGCGCCTGCCGATCTCGATGAAGGTGCTGCTGGAAAACATGCTGCGGTTCGAGGATGGCGGCTTTACCGTGGGCACAGACGATATCCAGGCCATCGCCGACTGGCAGAAGAACCCCGTCACCGGCAGCGAGATCCAGTACCGCCCGGCGCGCGTGCTGTTGCAGGATTTCACCGGCGTGCCTTGCGTGGTTGACCTGGCCGCGATGCGCGATGCGATCGCCAAACTGGGTGGCGACACCGCCAAGATCAATCCGCTGGTGCCAGTCAACCTGGTTATCGACCATTCGGTGATGGTCGACGAATTCGGACACCCCAAGGCCTTCGCAAAGAACGTCGAGCTGGAATATGCCCGCAATGCCGAGCGTTACGACTTCCTCAAATGGGGCTCGAAGAGCTTCCAGAACTTCTCCGCTGTCCCCCCTGGTACCGGCATCTGCCACCAGGTGAACCTTGAGCACATCGGCAAGGGCGTGTGGTCGAGCGAAGACGAAAATGGCGAGCTCGTTGCCTATCCCGACACTTGCGTGGGCACTGACAGCCACACCACCATGATCAACGGCCTGGGTGTGCTGGGCTGGGGTGTGGGCGGCATCGAAGCCGAAGCGGCCATGCTGGGGCAGCCGGTTTCCATGCTGATCCCAGAAGTCGCTGGTTTCCGGCTGGATGGCGCGCTGGGCGAAGGCGTGACCGCGACCGACCTCGTGCTCACCTGCGTGCAGATGCTGCGTGCGCATGGCGTGGTCGGCCGCTTCGTCGAATTCTACGGCCCGGGCGTGTCCAACCTCAGCCTGGCCGACCGCGCGACCATCGCCAATATGGCGCCCGAATATGGCGCAACCTGCGGCTTCTTCGGTGTGGACGACAAGACGCTTGATTACCTGCGCCTCACTGGCCGGAGCGAAGAGCAGATCGCGCTGGTCGAAGCCTATTCGAAGGAGCAGGGCATGTGGTTCGATCCGGCCAACGAGCCGGTCTTCTCCAGCACGCTGTCGCTCGACATGTCGGCAGTTGTGCCCTCGCTCGCCGGGCCCAAGCGCCCGCAGGACAAGGTCATTCTTCCCGAAGTGGACGAGCTGTTCAATTCTGACCTTTCGAAACTCTATGGCAAGTCCGCGCCCGCGCGCGTGCCGGTCGAAGGCAAGGATCACGACATCGGCGATGGCGACGTTGTCATCGCCGCGATCACCAGCTGCACCAACACCTCGAATCCCGATGTGATGATTGCCGCCGGCCTGGTTGCCAAGAAGGCCAATGAGCGCGGGCTCAAGCCCAAGCCCTGGGTCAAGACCTCGCTCGCACCCGGGTCGCAGGTGGTGACCGACTATCTCGTGAAGTCCGGCTTGCAGGACCATCTGGATGCGATCGGATTCGATCTGGTCGGTTACGGCTGCACCACCTGCATCGGCAATTCCGGCCCGCTCGCACCGCCGATCAGCAAGGCAATCAATGGCAATGACATTGTCGCCGCCTCGGTGCTGTCGGGCAACCGCAATTTCGAAGGCCGCGTGTCGCCCGACGTGCGCGCCAACTTCCTCGCTTCACCGCCGCTGGTGGTGGCCTATGCGCTTCTGGGCACGGTGACCGAAGACATCACCACCTCCCCGATCGGGCAGGACCAGCACGGTAACGACGTGATGCTGGCAGACATCTGGCCGTCGAACCTGGAGGTGGCCGACCTGCGCGCCAGCTCGATCGACCGCGAAATGTTCGAGAAACGCTATGCCGACGTCTACTTGGGCGACGAGCACTGGCAGGCGATCAAGGTCGAAGCCAGTGACACTTACCAATGGCGCCCGGGCTCGACCTATGTCGCCAACCCGCCCTATTTCGAGGGCATGGAAATGACCCCCGCCCCGGTGACCGATATCCGCGATGCCAAGCCCCTGGCGATCCTGGGTGACAGCGTAACAACCGATCACATCAGCCCCGCTGGTTCGATCAAGGAAGACAGCCCGGCCGGCAGCTATCTGATGGAAAACCAGGTTTCGAAGGCGGATTTCAACTCCTACGGATCGCGCCGCGGCAACCACGAAGTGATGATGCGCGGCACCTTTGCCAATATCCGTATCAAGAATGAAATGGTACCGGGCGTCGAAGGCGGCTTCACCAGCTACAATGGCGAGCAGATGGCCATTTACGACGCGGCGATGAAGCACAAGGCCGACGGCACCCCGCTGGTGGTGATCGGCGGCAAGGAGTACGGCACCGGTTCCAGCCGTGACTGGGCCGCCAAGGGCACTATCCTGCTGGGCGTTCGCGCGGTGATCGTCGAAAGCTTCGAGCGGATCCACCGGTCGAACCTGGTTGGCATGGGCGTGCTCCCGCTGCAGTTCAAGAATGGCGACACGCGCGAGACGCTGGGCCTGACCGGCGATGACAGCTTCACCATCAAGGGCCTTGCCAGCATGACGCCGCAACAGGACGTCGAAGTGGAAGTGACCCGCGCCGATGGCACCAGCTTCACCTTCACCGCGCAATCCCGGATCGATACCGCCAACGAGATGGAGTATTACCGCAATGGCGGCATCCTCCATTATGTGCTCAGGAAGCTTGCTGCCTAGGGCCGCAAGGCTGCTGCTGACGGCGCTGGCGGCGCTGGCGCTTGCCGCCTGCGCCGCGCCGGTCGATCCGTCCAAGGTTCAGGCGGTGGAGGCGGCCCAGCTTGCGGACGCGATCGATGCGGGCAAGGTTCGCCTGATCGACGTACGCCGCGCCGACGAAGTGGCCGAGGGCATGATCGCGGGGGCCGAGCATATCCCCATCGGTGAGTTCGATCCGGCTATGCTTGATCTTTCGGACGGGCGCGAAGTCGTATTCTATTGCCATTCCGGCCGCCGCTCCGCGCGGGCGGCACAGCAGCTTTCAAACCGCATCGGCAAAAAGGTCAAACATCTTGAAGGCGGAATTGACGCATGGGAAGCTGCGGAACTTCCCATAACCCGGCCCTGAGCGAGTAGGAAAGCGGCAAAAGAATGGGCGGCACCGCAATGCGCGAGCCGCCCGTTGACCAGGTTTAATCCCCATATCGGAAGCAGGAGACTAAGCGCTTCCTCACAGGGCTTGCCTTAACCTGCTCCACGGGTCGCAGTGGAGCGGGCCAGTCACAAGAGGGTACCGGGCGGCTGCGGCGCCCCCCAAAATAGAGCCGCAGCCGCCCTGCGATTGGACCAGGCCAACCGGTTGATCCTGTTGGACCATGGCGGCCCGAGTCGCGGCAATGCAATTAACCATGTCTGGAACCCGATCGGCCCCTGAAACCTGCATAAATGCGCCAAGTCTGCACGCCCTGTCCCACCGCGGGACCGGCAGGACCGCAGGGATTAACCGATTCGCGTTAACCCTCGTCCTCGAACAGGCCGCCTTGGGGCGCGGCCCTTGGCGGCTGCATTTCGAGATGTTCCCACCCGGCATCGTTGAGAACCCGCCCGCGCGCCGTGCGGGCAAGCAGGCCAAGCTGGATCAGGTAAGGTTCGATCACGTCTTCAACGGTGTCGCGTGGTTCGGCGAGCCCCGCCGCCAGCGTCTCGACCCCCACCGGGCCACCTTTATAGGTCGTGGCGATCATGGCGAGATAGCGCCGGTCCATCGCATCTAGGCCCAGCCGGTCGATCTCCAGCCGGATCAGCGCATCATCGGCGATCGCGCGGGTGACCGTGCCCCCCTGAGAACCACCGACGCCCGCGACGTGCGCGAAATCGCGCACCCGGCGCAGCAACCGCCCTGCAACGCGCGGGGTGCCGCGGCTGCGCCGCGCAATCTCGCGCGCGCCCTGCTCATCGATATCGAGGCCGAGCAGCCGCGCGCCACGCGATACCACCAGCTCAAGCTCGGCATGGGTGTAGAAATTGAGCCGCACCGGAATGCCGAAGCGGTCGCGCAAAGGCGTGGTCAGCAGGCCCTGCCGCGTGGTGGCACCGATCAGCGTGAAGGGCGGCAGGTCGATCCGCACGCTGCGCGCCGATGGCCCCTCGCCGATGATAAGGTCAAGCGCACGGTCCTCCATTGCAGGATAGAGAATTTCCTCCACCACCGGATTGAGGCGGTGGATCTCGTCGATGAACAGCACGTCATGCGGTTCGAGATTGGTGAGGAGGGCCGCAAGGTCGCCCGCCTTGGCGATCACCGGGCCGCTGGTGGCGCGAAAGCCTACGCCCAGTTCCTTCGCCACGATCTGCGCCAGCGTGGTCTTGCCCAGCCCCGGCGGGCCGAAGAACAGCGTGTGGTCCATCGCCTCTGCCCGCGAACGGGCGCTCTCGATGAACACGCGCAGATTGTCGCGCGCCGCCTCCTGCCCGATGAATTCGCCGAGCGATTTCGGCCGCAGCGCCGCATCGGGATCGTCGGGTTGGCGATCAGCCGCATGGAGGGGAACGGGATCGGTCATCGAGAAATCCAGGCAAATCGCATGATGGATGCTGGAAGCGAAGCTGTGCTTTCGCAACCGGGTTCAGCATGACGGGAAGGCAATGATATCGCTTCAATTTCGTCACCCTGAACTTGTTTCAGGGTCCATTTTCCCGCAGGCTCTGAGCCATGACATTCGAGCGTAATCCCTGCGTCTATATCCTCGCCAGCAAACCCTATGGCACCCTCTATATCGGCGTCACCAGCGGTCTGATCACGCGACTGTGGCAGCACCGGAATGGCGAAATCGAGGGCTTCACAAGCCGTCACGGCGTCCACCGTCTCACCCGCTTCGAAATGTTTGGCGACATGGAAAGCGCCATCGCACGCGAAAAGCAGCTCAAACGCTGGCACCGGCAGTGGAAGATCAATCTCATCGAGAGCGAGAACCCCGATTGGCACGACCTTGCGGTGGGGCTTGGCCTGCCGCCGCTCGATCCACGCTGAAGGCGGAATGGACCCTGAAACAAGTTCAGGGTGACGGAAGGAGGCAACTCCCATCACCCTGCCGCCTTCTTCAATGCCACGCGGATGAGGTCGGCTTCGCTGGCATCCTCGCCCAGTTCGCCCTGCGCGCGCGCGACTGCCTGCGCCGCCACGCCGGGCTTGAAGCCCAGGTTTTCCAGCGCGGAAACCGCATCGGCGCTAGCGCCGCCAACCGGCGCCGCGACTGCGCCTACCGCGCCGCCGCCCCCCGGCAGAGCGCCCGCCCGGTCCTTCAATTCGTTGACGATGCGCGCAGCGAGTTTCGGCCCCACGCCTTGCGCACGCGCGACCATTGCCGCATCGCCGCCCGCACAGGCATCGCGCAGTTCGCCCGTCGACAGCGCCGAAAGAACGCTGAGCGCCATCTTGCTCCCCACTCCCTGCACGCTGGTGAGCAAGCGAAACCAGTCACGCTCTGCGCTATCTGCAAAACCCAGCAGGCGCATGTCGTTCTCGGAAACCTGAAGATCGGTATAGACCGTGCAGGCCTCTCCCTGCTCGCCAAGCGCGCTGAGCGTCCTGGCCGAACAATGAACGAGGTAACCCACGCCCTGCACGTCGATCACCGCCCAGTCGGTGCCGGTTTCATCGAGCAGGCCCCGAAGTTTCGCAATCATATGGCGCGCTTTGCGATCATGTTCTGTTCTTGGCGTAACGACCGGCGAATTTCCAGTGGATCGGTAGAGTTATCGTCATTGCGAATGAAGTGAAGCAATCCAGGGCCGGACGATGGATTGCCGCGCAGCCGTGCGGCTGCTCGCAATGACGAGGGGTGAGAGCCAAATCCACGAGAGGAAATCCCGCGGGATGGAACACATGGAACACGGTCCAATAGAAAAAAAACAGGCAGGCGCATCCGCCGTGGGAACACGGGGCAGGCCGGGCGCGAGATGTGGGGCATTGCGCAATCCTGCCACACCGGTTCGAAGTAGGAAATTCGTCCCCCGCTCGACACGAACGGAGTAATCGCTATGAAACGGCGCCATGAGCTGGAACACATTCGGACGCGTGCTGCGCTTTACAACCTGGGGCGAAAGCCACGGCCCGGCGCTGGGCGCTGTGGTGGATGGCTGCCCTCCGCGCATCGCGTTGAGCGAGGCCGACATCCAGCCCTTCCTCGATGCGCGCAGGCCGGGGCAGAATCGGTTCACGACGCAGCGGCAAGAGGCTGACCTGGTGCGCATCCTTTCAGGCGTGTTCGAAGGGCAGACCACCGGCACGCCGATTTCGCTGATGATCGAGAACACCGACCAGCGATCGAAAGATTATTCGGAGATCGCCAGGGCCTATCGTCCCGGCCATGCCGACTATGCCTATGACGCGAAATACGGCATCCGCGACTATCGCGGCGGCGGGCGTTCCTCTGCACGCGAAACCGCCGCAAGGGTGGCGGCGGGCGCGGTGGCGCGGCTGATCATCCCGGAAGTGAGCATCATGGCCTATGTCTGCGAACTGGGCGGCGATGCGATCGACCGCGAGGCGATCGACATGGAAGAGATTGGCAACAATGCCTTCTTCTGCCCCGATCCGGCAGCGGCGAAGCGCTGGGAGGACAAGGTCGATGCCGCGCGCAAGGCAGGCAGTTCATTGGGCGCGGTGGTCGAATGCGTGGCAACGGGTGTGCCCGCCGGCTGGGGCGCGCCGGTCTATGCCAAGCTCGACAGCGATCTGGCTGCCGCGATGATGAGCATCAATGCGGTCAAGGGAGTCGAGATCGGTGACGGCTTCGCCGCTGCGCGATTGACCGGCGAGGAAAATGCCGATCCGATGCGACCCCCAGAGCCGGGAAGCAACGATGGCAAGCCGCGCTTCACTGCCAACCATGCCGGCGGCACGGCGGGCGGGATCTCGACCGGCCAGCCGGTGGTGTGCCGGGTGGCGTTCAAGCCCACCAGCTCGATCCTCACACCGGTTGAAACGATCACGTCAGACGGTGAAGCAACCGAAATCCGCACCAAGGGACGGCATGATCCGTGCGTGGGCATTCGCGGCACCCCGGTGGTCGCGGCGATGATGGCGCTGGTGCTGGCGGACCACAAGCTGCTGCACCGGGCGCAGATAGCGCAGCGATAGCGCGGCAGAAGCGCCCTTCGGCCTTTGTAATTGCGCCTGACTGAAATCGCTTCATTCGATCAATCAGCGCATTTTAATCGATTGGACAGTTCACGCCCAGAAGCGCATCCTGCGGCTATAAAGCTCGGCTATCGTCCGAGTCCCCTAGCAAGAGGAGAAATTCCAGATGGACGCGAAGACCGGAGAAATGAGCGGTGGCTGTCCCTTCAACGGTGATGGCGTGGCTCGATCGCTGCTGGGCCGCACCAACAAGGATTGGTGGCCCGACCAGCTGCAACTCGATATCCTGACCCAATCGGGCAAGAACCCTGACCCGATGGGCGATGACTTCGATTATTGCGAAGCCTTCAACGCGCTCGACTACAAGGCGCTGAAGGCTGACCTGACCGCGCTGATGACCGACAGCCAGGACTGGTGGCCAGCCGATTATGGCCATTACGGCCCTTTCTTCATCCGTATGGCGTGGCACGCAGCAGGCACCTATCGCACCGGCGACGGGCGCGGCGGCGCGGGCAGCGGGCAGCAGCGGTTTGCTCCGCTCAACAGCTGGCCCGACAATGGCAATCTCGACAAGGCACGGCGCCTGCTGTGGCCGATCAAGCAGAAATACGGCAAGCACATCAGCTGGGCCGATCTGTTCATCCTCACCGGCAATGTCGCCATCGAATCGATGGGCGGCCCGGTGTTCGGTTTCGGCGGCGGCCGCAAGGACATGTTCGAGCCGGAGACGGTGTATTGGGGCACCGAAGAACAATGGGTCAACGAAGGCGTTGCCACCCGCATCCTGCCCGATGAAGGCAAGGCGCTGGAAAACCCGTTGGCGGCGATCCAGATGGGCCTGATATACGTCAATCCCGAAGGGCCGGGCGGCAACCCGCACGATCCCGAGGGCATGGCGCGCGACATCCGCGAAACCTTTGCCCGCATGGCGATGAACGACGAGGAGACGGTTGCGCTTACCGCCGGGGGCCACGCGTTTGGTAAGGCCCACGGCGCCCACCCTGCAGATACGTTCGGCGGCGCTCCGGAAAGCGAAGCGCTGGAATTGCAGGGCTTTGGCTGGCTCAACGATCCCGAGGAAATCGCCAAGGGCAACATCACCACTTCGGGCATCGAAGGGGCATGGTCGAACAACCCCACCCAGTGGGGTGGCGATTACTTCCGCCTGCTGTTCAAATATGAATACGAGCTGGTGAAATCGCCCGCGGGCGCGTTTCAGTGGCAGCCGATCGGGCAGTCGGAAGAGGACATGGCGCCCGATGCGCGCGATCCGTCGAAAAAGGTCCCGACCATGATGACCACGGCGGACATGGCGCTGAAGCGCGATCCGGAATACCGCAAGATTTCCGAACGCTTCCGCGATGATCAGGCCGCGCTCGACGATGCCTTTGCCCGCGCATGGTTCAAGCTGTGCCACCGCGACATGGGCCCCAAGGTGCGTTACCTTGGCCCCGAAGTGCCGGCGGAAGACCTGATCTGGCAGGATCCGGTCCCGGCCGGCAGCAAGCCTTCGGACAGCGCTGTCGCGCAATTCAAATCGGCAGTTCTGGCAAGCGGGCTCACCGTCAGCGAACTGGTCAAGGCAGCCTGGGCTTCAGCCTCGACCTATCGCAATTCGGACAATCGCGGCGGAGCCAATGGGGCGCGCCTGCGGCTTGCCCCGCAAAAGGGCTGGGCGGCCAACGATCCCGACGAACTGGCCAAGGTCCTTGCCAAGCTAGACGAATTGCGTGGCGATATCTCGATAGCCGATGCGATCGTGCTGGCGGGCGCCGCCGCGGTCGAAAAGGCCGCCAAGGATGGCGGCCATTCGGTCAGCGTCGATGTGACCACCGGGCGCGGCGATACCAGCCAGGAGCAGACCGATGCCGAAAGCTTCGAGCCGCTCGAACCCTTCGCTGACGGGTTCCGCAATTACCTGCGCACCAAGGCAAGCGTGAAGACCGAGGAAATGCTGGTCGACAAGGCGCACCTGCTGGGCCTGTCGATCCCCGAAATGACCGCGCTGGTGGGCGGCATGCGGGCGCTGGGCGCCATCAGCGGCAATACCGGCCACGGCGTCCTGACCGATCGGGTTGGCACCTTGTCGAACGACTTCTTCGTCAACCTGCTCGACATGGGCACCAAGTGGGAAGCGGCGGAAGGCTCGGGCGATGAGGAATTCATCGGCCGCGATCGCAAGAGCGGCGCGGAAAAATGGCGCGCCACCCGCACCGATCTGGTGTTCGGTTCGAACTCGCAGCTGCGTGCAGTGGCGGAAACCTATGCCGAAGCCGGCGGCGAGGAACGCCTGGTGCGCGATTTCGCCAGGGCCTGGACCAAGGTGATGGATGCTGACCGCTTCGACATCACCCACGCCAAGTACCATAGCTGAGCGGCATCTGAACCTCGTGGCCCGACGCCCTCAAGGGGCCGCAACAGAGCCCCCGGCCATCCGGCCGGGGGTTTTGCGTTGGCAGCTAGGCACAGGTGGCGCTTGCGACTAGAGCGCAGGAAATGAACCAGTCTCTCTCACGCACTGCCCGCCTTATTGCCGCAGCCATCGGGATGCTCGCATTGGCCAGCCTTGCACTGCAGACCGCCATCAATCTCGAGAGTGATGGTTCGCCGCTGGTGTCTTTTGCGCTGCTGCTAAGGTTCTTCACCATCTGGAGCAATCTTGCAGCCGGACTGATCCTGCTGTGGGTCGCAGCCGGAAAGGGCATCGGCGAGCGGGTACCGTTCGTACTGGCGACCGCGCTTGGCGTGGTGGCCCTGGTCTATCACGCACTCCTCGCAGCCGATCATGATCCGGTCGGGCTCGACTGGTGGACCAATCTCGCCTTCCATACTGTGGTCCCGGCAGCCACCATCTTCTGGTGGATCGCCTGGTCCGACCGGGCGCAGCTGACCTGGCGCTCGCTGCCATTGGTGACGCCGGCACCGGTCGCCTACACCATTTTCGCGCTGGTCTATGGCGCGGCAAGCGGCTTCTATCCCTATTTCTTCCTCGATTTGCCAAGTGTCGGATGGCTGCAATTGCTGTTCAACATCACCGGGTTGGCGCTGTTCTTTGTGGCGATGGGCGCAATCCTGCTGGGCCTGAGGCGACTGTTGCCTAGCGCGCGCGTTTGAGCACCAGGTAGATCGCGCCTTCGCCGCCATGGCGGATATGCGCCTTGCGCACCGCAGAGATCGCACCGGAATGGCGGCTGGCGGCCAGCCAGTCGAGCAGCTTCGCCCGGATCGCGCCGCGGCGATGCTGGCGGTCTGCAGGATCGACCGGCCGTTCGCGACCCGCGATCAGCAGCACCACGCGCGCGTCCATCGTGCGCGCCTGGTCGAGCCCCGCCATCAGCCTGTCATAGGCAGTTTCGAGCGTATGGCCGTGCAGGTCGAGCGTGAAATCGGGCTGGACCATGCCGACCTTGAACCGGCGATCCCAATGCGAGTCGAGCCCCGGCGACGCAGGTGGCGCGTGGCGCACCGCAATCGCTGGCTTTGCCGCAGGCATCACGGGTTTGGGGGTGGGGCGCAGCAGCGTGTCGCCATGCGGTGCTGTATTGTTTGGCACCTTGGGCCGCTTGCGCCCCTCCAGCGGGGTCACGCTGGCGGCCAGTTTCGCCCAGGCTGCTTGTTCTTCGGCGGAAAGGCCGCGCGGGACAGTCATGGTTCGCCCACGAGCCGTTCGACGGAAGGTTTGGGCAGCAGCACCAGCGCACTGCCCGATGCGCTCATCCCGCCTGCAATTTCGCGGGCATCATCGCCCGCGCCCCAGAATGTATCGAAACGGTTGGCGCCCTTGATCGCGCCGCCGGTGTCCTGCGCGATCCACAGCCCGTCGGCCTCGTCGCGCTCCATGTCGAGCCAGACCGGAGCCCCCAGCGGCACGAAGCGCGGGTCCGCTGCGACCGAGCTTTCGCGCCGCACCGGCACTTCGAGCGCGCCCAGCGGCCCGTCTCCCTCAAGTTCGCGGAAGAACACCCAGCTGGGGTTCATCCGCATGACCTCTTGCCCTTCTGCCGGGTTGTCGCGCAGCCAGGCCACAATCCCCTGCATTGACAGCGGATATTGCCCCGGTCCCTCGCCCAGATAGCCGCGCTCGCGCAGCACTCGCCCGATCGCGACATATTCGTGGCCGTTCTGCCCGGCATAGCCGATGCGAATGACATGGCCATCGGGCGTCCTCAGCCGGCCCGAACCCTGGATCTGGAGGAAAAAGAATTCAACCTGATCGGCTGCCCATGCAAGCTCAAGCCCGCGCCCGGCCAGCGCACCATCGTCGATTTCGCCGCGGGTGTAATAGGGGATGAAGGCGCCGCTGGCGTCATATCGGCCAAGCGGCGGGCGGCCGCTGCGCTCAGCCTCGGGGACATCTGCTGGCCATGCCCGAACAAGCTCGGGCGGCATGGAGTAGACAGGCACTTCGCAGCCCGGCTGGCGGATGCGGCATCCGGCAATCTCGGGCTCGAAATAACCGGTCGCAAAGGCCGCGCCGTCAGCCACGCGAACCGCACTGAAGAAGCTTTCGAAAAAACCGCGCGCATTGCCATAGGTCCAGCCTGGCGCGGCGTCACAAGCGGCCTGCCAGTCGCTCGCCCGGGTCAAACCGCTCTGGTCATCACGCGCGAGCAGTTTGGGGCAGGATTCGGCAAAGCTAGCCAGCGCAGCTGCGGCATCGACCTCCTCCATACCCAGCGCGGCCAGCTCAGCCCCGGCGGTCACCCCGGCCATCAGCGCGCTGGTGGGCGGCGGGGGCGAGCTCACGCGGGCGCAAGCCGCCAGTGCCAGCACAGCCACAACAACCGACGCGGATCTCGATCTGCGCCGGTTCATGGCGGTTCTCCTCAATAGGAATGCGGCGAGGCGCTCAGCCCTCGTCGGTCTCGTCAAGCAACCAGTCAGGCGCCGCCGACGTGACATCGCGCGAGAAGGTCCAGACATCGCGGCTTTCCACCGCATCGTCGAGCGATCCGGCGATGACATTGCCTTCCTTGTCGCGCGTGACCGCTGCGATATCCGACACGAACAGCACCGCAACACGCGCCATTCGCCCGTCAAGCACAGCCGAATGTATGCGGGTGTCCTCTATCCGGATCAACTTGTTGTCGAGCGTCTGCCCAGCCGCTTCCCGCGCGTCGATCGCGCCGCTGAAACCGGCGTAGACATCGCCATCGCACAGTTCCTTCAGCGTCTCGCGATCACCGTTCCAGAAGGCTTCCAGCACCATCTCATAAGCGCCCTTGGCACCCGCGAGAAAGGCGGTGATATCAAATCGCGGGTCAGCCGCGGCAATCTCGCGCACGCCCCGCTCAACCGCAGGCACCAAGCCATCAAGCCGGTTCTGTGGAGCAATCTGGACAACCGTCTGTGCGGCAGGTTTCGGCGCGGCGGCCCGGGCACGATCCTCATCACCTGCCCCGAAGCGATGCGGGATCGACTCTTCTTCATGTTCGGCACGCTGGCCAAGCACGGAATAGAGCCTGAGGCCAAGGAAGGCCGCAATCATGGCGAGAATGACAATTTCAACAATCACTTGATCTATCCAGCGGTTGGCAAGCGCGGAACAGCCGCGCCTTCTTTTGCCCCTTTGACGACAGATAGGACTTTAGAGGCCCCTCGACAACGCCGGATCGGGAGATTCGGTCCCTTTTTTCTGATGCCATGGTATAGTCGCATCGGTTGCGGGAACCGCGCTTGGATGCTAGGCGGCGCGCCAAACCACCACGCAGGTGGCATCCCGATCGTATATTCCTCACAAACAAACACGTGAAAGAGCACCGAACAATGGCCGACGAAGGCGATATCCTGACCGATCTCAATCCAACCCCACCGCAGGGCAATGGCGCAGATACACTGCCGTCCGCCGGAATTATCACGCAATATGTCAAAGATCTTTCGGTTGAGAATCCCAATGCGCCCGAGGTGTTCCAGTGGAAGGAACAACCGCAGATCGACTTGCAGTTCAACATCGGCGCAAACAAGATCAGCGATGAAGTGACCGAGGTCGAGCTCAAGGTGAATGTCACCGCCAAGTCATCGCAGGGCAACGCCTACCTGGTCGAGCTGGCTTATTGCGGACTTATCGGCATCCGTAATGTGCCCGAGGACCAGGCGCATGCCTTCCTTTTTGCCGAAGCGCCGCGCCTGCTGTTCCCTTTCGCCCGCGCAGTTGTGGCCGACGCAGTACGTGATGCCGGGTTCCAGCCATTGATGATCGACCCGATCGATTTCAACGGGCTCTACATCCAGCAGCTGCAAGCGAAGCGCGAGCAGGAAGCGGCGGCTGCCGAATCGCCCGCCAGCGAGGCCTGAGCGAGCCTCGGTTTGATCGGGCGGTTCTGACATGAGCCTGGTCAAGAACCTGGGAACGATTGGCGGGCTGACCGCCGTCAGCCGCGTGTTCGGCTTTGTCCGCGACATCATGCTGGCCCGCGTACTGGGCGCGGGCGGCGTGGCCGACGCCTGGCAGCTTGCCTTCCAGCTGCCCAACCTGTTCCGCAGACTTTTCGCCGAAGGGGCCTTTGCCAGTGCCTTCGTGCCGCTATTCAACCGTCACATGGCCGAAGGCGAAAGCGAGGCCCGCCGCTTTGCCAGCGAAGTGCTGGCAATCCTGCTTCCGATACTGGTGCTGTTCGGCGCCATTATGATGTTGGCCATGCCGTGGGTGCTGTGGCTGTTCGCCAATGCCCAGTTGCGTGCAGACCCTGGAACCTACGCGCAGGCGGTCAAGATGGGGCAGATTGCCTTCCCCTATCTGCTGTTCATGAGCCTCGCCACGCTGACTGCGGCGGTTCTCAACTCGCTGTCGCGCTTTGCCGCAGCGGCAGCAGCTCCGATCCTGCTCAATATCTGCCTGCTGGTGGCGCTGTTCTGGGGGGCGGCCCAGCCGAGCGGTGAGGCGACACGCCAGCAGGTAGGGCTTTACCTGGCGGTTGCAGTCTCGGTTAGCGGGCTGCTCCAGCTCGCCTGGCTCGGCTACTGGATGCGCCGGGCGGGCTTTTCGATCCCGCTGCGCCGCCCGCGCCTCACCCGGCAGGTGAAGGAAATGTTCGTCCTGATCGTGCCCGCCGTGTTCGGCGCCGGCGTTTACCAGATCAGCCGCTTCATCGATCTGGCCTTCATCCGCGTGCTGCCCGATGGCAGCCTGACCTATATGGCCATGGCCGACCGCTGGAACCAGTTGCCGCTGGGAATCATCGGGATTGCGCTGGGCACCGCTATACTGCCCGCGCTGAGCCGCTTCATCGCGCGTGAGGAGGGCCAGGAAGCGCAGCGCCTGCAATCCAACGCGATCGAACTGTCGATGCTGCTCACCGTGCCTGCCGCCGTGGCGCTGTTCGTGACCGGGAGCGCCTTCGTGCGGGTGTTCATGCAGGCCGGAGCATTCACGCCTGAAGATGCCGCGATCACGGGGATGCTGGTTTCCGGCCTGGTCATTGGCCTGCCGGCCTATGTGCTGGTCAAGGTGCTGACGCCCAATTTCTTCGCCCGCAAGGATACCCGCACCCCGGTCATCACCGCCGCGATCAGCCTGACGGTTGCGGTGGCGCTCAATCTCTATTTCGTGCCGCGCATCGGCGTGCTTTCGCTCGCCGTAGCGGGCGCGGCCGGGGCCTGGGTCAATACCGCACTGCTTTATGGCATATTGGTGCGGCGCGGGTTTTTCCGCTTGACCGCACGCGTCACGGGCCGGCTGGCGCGCATCACTCTTGCCGCCCTGCCGATGGGTGCGGCGCTGTGGCTGGCGATGATCTATGGCGACCCCTATTTCAGCGGCTCGACAATCGAACGCGGGCTGTCGATCATGGCGCTGATGCTTATCGGCATCGCCACTTATGCGATTTTCGCCGTGTTGCTTGGGGTGCTCGACAAGGCGGCGGTCCAGCGCCTAATGCGCCGCCAGGCCTAAATACCAGTTCAGAGAATCTTCCATGCGCGTTGTTTCCGGCATCCAGCCCACCGGCAAGCCCCATCTCGGCAATTACCTCGGTGCGATCCGCAATTATGTGAAACTGCAGCACGATGCCGTGGCAGCAGGCGGCGAGTGCCTGATCTTCATTGCCGATCTGCACGCCATTTCGATGCAGCATGATCCGCGGGAATTGCATTCCTCCACCCTTGAACTGGTTGCCACGCTGGTCGCCTGCGGTCTCGATACCGACAAGGCGATCCTGTTCAACCAGGCGCAGGTGCCCGCGCATGCCGAACTGCAATGGTTGCTAGGCGGCACGGCGCGAATGGGTTGGCTGAACCGCATGACCCAGTGGAAAGACAAGGCTGGCAAGAACCGCGAGGGGGCCTCGGTTGCGTTGTTCACTTATCCGGTGCTGCAAGCAGCGGACGTACTGCTGTACCAGGCGACGCATGTGCCGGTAGGCGAGGACCAGAAGCAGCACCTGGAGCTGGCGCGCGACATCGCGCAGAAATTCAACAATGATTTCGCTTCCGATGAGGCGCCGGTCTTCACCCTGCCCGATCCGATCATCCCGCCCGAAGCGGCACGGATCATGAGCCTGCGCGATGGCAGCGCCAAGATGAGCAAGTCCGATCCCAGCGACATGAGCCGCATCAATCTGGCTGACGATGCCGACGAGATCATGAAGAAGGTCAAGAAGGCCAAAACCGATCCTGAACCGCTGCCGAGCGAGGCCAAGGGGCTGGAAGGGCGGCCCGAAGCATTGAACCTGGTCGGGATCTATGGCGCGCTTTCAGGCCAAGGCACGGATGCCGTGCTGAGTGAATTCGGCGGGCAGGGCTTCGGCGTGTTCAAGCCCGCCCTGGGCGAATTGCTGGTCGAAACTCTGGCGCCGATCGGCGCACGATTTCGAGAGCTCAAGGATGACCGCGAAACGCTCGACGCGATTCTGGCACGCGGCGCAGCATGCGCCCGGGAGCTGGGCACCCCCACTCTCGATGCCGCCTACAAGGCGCTGGGGCTGGTGCGCGCACGCGGCTGAGGCGGTAAAATTGCACGGGGCAAATGCATTCAATTCCCGTTCACCCCTTTTGGTTTACTTCGCAGCACTTAAATGACAGCTTGCGTCGTCGAGGCGCAGCAATATGAGCGTCCTTTCGGCGCAAACCAGATTGAAGGTGGCGATATGACCAAGACAAGCCGTTTCAGCGCCCGCGCGCTCAGGATTGCGTCCGTGCCCATCTTGCTGGCAGGGCTGGCGGCCTGCGCTTCACCCGGCTTCAAAGCCGATGTGTCGCGCTTCCAGGCAACATTGCCCGCACCCGCAGGCGAGACTTTTGCCGTAGTGGCAGACGATCCGGCGCTTGCCGGTGGGCTCGAATTCGCGCTCTATGCCGATATGGTCGAAGCCCAGATGGAACGGCTGGGCTATACCCAGTCCAATCCAGAAAATGCCGGCCTGCTGGTGCGCTTTGACTATGGCGTCGACAATGGCCGCGAAAAGGTGCGCTCGACCGGGGCGGGTGCGTATGATCCGTTCTGGAGCCCGTGGTATCGCGGCTATTACCGCAGCGGGTTCCATCGCCCATACGGCGCTTGGGGTTATGGCTTCTACGATCCGTGGTTCGGCGGTCCGGATGTTCGCAGCTACACCGTCTATACCAGCGGGATCGACTTGAAGATCGACGATACGGAAACTGGCGAACGGCTGTTCGAAGGCAAGGCGCAGGCGGTCTCTTCCTCGAACCGCCTGCAATATCTTGTGCCCAATCTGGTCGAGGCGATGTTCGTCGATTTCCCCGGAAATTCGGGCGAGACACTGCGGATTACGATCAAGCCCGAAGAGAACAAGGTCCGCCGGCTCGATAACTGACCAACTGCCGGTAAACGATCAGACCAGCTTCACGTGCCCACCGGTTGAGCCAAAGCCGCCGGTGCCGCGCGCGGTTTCGCTCAGTTCCTCGACTTCGTCCCAAGCCGCCTGAATAACCGGCGCCAGCACCAGCTGCGCCACGCGGTCTCCGCGTGCAATCGGGAACGGTTCGGGGCCATGGTTGATCAGGATGATTTTGAGCTCGCCGCGATAATCGCTGTCGATCGTGCCCGGCGTGTTGGGTACGGTGATGCCGTGTTTCAGCGCAAGGCCGCTACGCGGCCGCACCTGAATTTCGTAACCCTGAGGGATCGCCAGCGCCAGCCCGGTCGCCACGGCATACCGTGCACCAGGGGCAAGCGTGACGGTTTCGGCGGAAACCACGTCCATCCCGGCTGCCCCGTCGGTGGCGTAACGCGGCAATTCCAGACCTACGCCATTGGGCAGGCGTTTGACCTGCACCGCAACCTGATCAGCCATTGGCTTCCTTTTCTGCCAGCGCCTCTGCCATCCGCTGCACCAGCGCCAACGCCACTTCGAGCTTGGGCATTTGTTCCAGGCTCTCGACGCCCGCATCATTGATGATGTGCACCCGGTTGGTGTCCCCGCCCATCACGCTCTCGCCCTTGGGGCCAGAAACATCATTGGCAATGATCCAGTCAGCCGCCTTGCGCTTGCGCTTCTTCTTGGCGTTGTCGATCACATCCTCGGTCTCGGCGGCAAAGCCGATCACCAGCTTGGGCCGGTCAGTTGCTGCTGCGACGTTGGTGAGAATATCGGGGTTCTCGGTCAGCACCAGCGCAGGCGGAGCAGAGCCCCGCTTTTTCATCTTTTCGGGTTTGAAATCCTTGGGGCGCCAGTCAGCGACCGCAGCCACCATCACCGCGACATCTGCCGGCATGGCCTGCTTGACCGCTTCCGACATCTGCATCGCGCTTTCGACATCAACCCGCTTAACCCCTTCGGGCGTCTTGAGCGAGACCGGACCGGACACCAGTGTGACCTTGGCTCCCAGCGCAGCGGCGGCTGCGGCAATGGTAAAGCCCTGTTTGCCAGAGGACCGGTTGGCAATGTAGCGGACCGGATCGATCGCTTCCCAGGTCGGCCCGGCGGTGACCAGCACATGCTTGCCTTTGAGCGGGCGATGCCCGGCTGCGACCTTAAATTCACCGCCGCCCAGCGCGTCTTCCTCGGCGGCCTCGACATCTCTGGCTTCAGGTGCCGGTGCGGGCATTTCGCCTTCCAAGGGTTCAGGCTCTGCGGCCCCCTCCTTGACGGTATGGTTCATCGCTTCGGGATCGGTTGGCGGGGCGGAACTTGCCCCGCCCTTCTTGGCCAGAATCGGGCCGCCTTCAACCGGCAACTCGCCTTCGCCCGCCTCTTCGCCTGCGGGCAAAGCCTCATCATTCTCGGCTTCGGCCGCCAGCATCGCGGCTTCCTCTTCGGCAAGGAATTCAGCCTCGATATCCTCGGCAGTGCGCTTGGCAGTCGAGCGCGGGATGATCGAAGCCAGCAATCCGCCCAGCCCGCCGCCCTTGGGCGCAACCTCAGGCTCGATCGCTTCAACGACATCTTCTGATTCGGCTTCTTCGTCCGGTTCGATTGCCGGAGCGGCGACAGGCGCGGCCCGCACAGGCACTTCAACTTCGATTCCGAAGCGGCCAGCGATTTCGGCCCAGATCACTTCCGGCTCTGGCAGGCGGCCATAGCCGAATTCTCCGCAGGCCATCGCGCCCTGATCCGGATCGAGCACTGTCACGCCCGCTTCCCGCAGCCAGGCAAGATTGCGCTGCGTCGCTTCATGTTCCCACATGCGCACATTCATCGCCGGGACCGCGATCACCGGCTTGTCGGTCGCCAGGATCAGCGTGGTGGCCAGATCATCGGCAATCCCCGCCGCCATCTTGGCCATCAGGTCAGCCGTTGCCGGGCACACCACCACCAGGTCCGCCTCGCGGCTGAGCTGGATATGGCCCATCTCGGCTTCGTTCTTGAGATCCCACAAGGTGGTATGGACCTGGTTCTCGCTCAGCGCTGCCAGCGCCATGGGTGTGACGAACTGCTGGCCGCCTGCGGTCAGCACGCAAGTGACATCGCCCCCACCCTTGCGGATGAGGCGGACCAGCTCGCACGATTTATAGGCAGCGATACCGCCGCCCACGACGAGCAGAATTTTCGGTCCAGCACCGCTCACGAGCGAATTCCCGTGTCAGCGCCCAGCGACACACTCATAATTGCGTTGAGCTCCCCCTTGGTTGATCCGCGTCACGCTTAGCCGCACAGCCAGCCCCAGCCAACCCTGCAAGGCCAACCCTGCGACATAGTGGTTAAGTTTTACCTAGCGCTTTCCTAACATGCAGCTAACATCGCTGCGAGGTCTGAGGGGATATTTCCATGATTTTGGTGTTACGCGCGCTGCTTTTCGTTGGCGGTCTGTTCTTCGTAGCGATGGGAATTGGCTTCCTGCTGACCCCGGTCGGCTCGGCAGCCAGCTTCGGCCTTGCCCCGCAGGGCGTAATGGGCCTGGCCACGATCAGGGCCGATATGACCGCGTTTTTCGTGGTCGCTGGCGGATGTCTGATCTGGGGCGGCTGGTCGCGCAAGGGCGATCCCTTGCTGGTTTCGGCCGCGCTGATGGCAATCGCGCTGATCGGGCGGATCGTGACGCTGATGACCGACGGCCCCTATCAGGGGTTCTGGCAGCCGATGCTGATCGAAGCGGTCATCGTGGTCATCGCGCTGATCGGCAGCCGCATGTTGCCGCACCATGCTTTCGAAGGCGAAGACTAGCCGATCCAGCCCAGCGCCAGGACGCCGTAGAGCGCCGCTGCGCCCAGCGCCGCAGCAAGCAAATAGCCTGGCCAGCTGCGCTGTTTTCCTGTGCCAGGGCCAACGATCAGTTCGACGTCAGGCAATGGCGGCGGTTCGGGCGCGCCGCCCCTGGGCGGGAATTTCTCCTCCAGCCGCCGGACAAGTCCAGGCAGGTGCAGCAAGGTCGAAACATACTCCCGAATCGCATCGGCCAAGGCCGCCTCGGGGCCCAGCTCGTCACGCACCCAGCTGCGCACATAGGGCGCAGACGTGTCCCACATGTTGATCTGGGGGTTGAGCTGGGTCGCAATGCCTTCGACCATCACCATGGTCTTCTGTAACAGCAGCAAATGCGGCTGGGTCTGCATGTCGAAATCGCGGGTGATCGCAAACAAGCCGTCGAGCATCTGGCCCACGCTGAGTTCGCTCACCGGTTTGCCGCGCATCGGCTCGCCCACGGCGCGCAGCGCGGTCGCGAATTCGTCGACCGAGTGATAGCTCGGCACATATTGCGCCTCGAAATGGATTTCCGCCACGCGGCGGTAATTGCCGGTGGTGAGGCCATAGAGGATTTCTGCCAGCCACACCCGCGCACGCCGATCGATCCGCCCCATAATGCCGAAATCGATCGCTGCGATCGTGCCATCATCCTCCACGAACAGATTGCCCTGGTGCATATCGGCGTGGAAATAACCGCCCGAGATCGCTTGCGTCAGGAAAGCGAGCACCAGCCGATTGGCCAGTTCGGGCAGGTCATGTCCCTTGGCCCTGAGCTCGTCGACCTTGCTGATCTTGATGCCGTCGACCCATTCGATCGTCATCACCCGGCCATTGGTTCGATCCCAGTCGACCTCCGGAATGCGGTAGCCGGCAAAACCCTTCATCGAATCTGCCAGTTCAGAGGCCGATGCCGCCTCGCGCCGCAAGTCCAGCTCGCGATTGGTCCAGCGCTTGAAATTGGCGATGGTCAGCCGCGGGCGGAGCCGGCGTGCCTCGTCGCTGCCCAGCGCCTCAAGATGCGCAGCGGCCCATTCATAGGTGCCAATGTCGCTCGCAAAGCGTTCGCGGATGCCGGGCCGCAGCACCTTCACCGCCACCTGGCGCCCGTCGCTCGTCACCGCGCGGTGGACCTGCGCGATCGAGGCTGCACCAACCGGAACCGGATCGATATGCTGGAACAGTTCGCTCAGCGGCTTGTCGAAAGTCGCGGTAATCGATGCCTCGATCTCGGCAAAGGGCACCGGCGGCAGGCTATCCTGCAAGGTCAGCAGATTGTGCGCGGCCTCAACCCCGACCAGATCTGGCCGCGTAGCCAACGTCTGGCCCAGCTTGATCGCGGCAGGGCCGATATCCGTGAACGCACCGGCATAATCGGGAACCGCTGGCTGGAAAGTGCCCAGTCGGGCGATACGCGCCAGCCGCTTGACCGGCAGCGGGGTGTTGGGATCGCGTTCGATCCCGCGCAGCGCACCATGCCGCGCCAGCGTACGGCCCCATTTGAGCAGCCGCCAGATATGCGTGGCCGGACGTGGCAACCTAAATCTTCCAACCCGAATGGATCGCGACCAGCCCGCCCATGATCGGTTCGACCCGTGTGTTCACAAAGCCTGCCTCGCGGATCATCCGTTCAAAGCTCGGCATATCGGGAAACCGGCGGATCGATTCTATCAGGTAGCGATAGGAATCCTCGTCATCGGCAATCGCCTTGCCGATCGCGGGCACCAGCCTGTGCGAATAAACGTCATAGATTTCCTTGAAGCCGGGCCATTCGGTGGTCGAGAATTCGAGGCAGAAAAAGCGCCCGCCGGGCCTCAGCACCCGGTGCGCCTCGCGCAGCGCCTTGGGAATATCGGTGACGTTCCTGATCCCGAAAGCAATGGTGTAGGCATCAAAGGTGTTTGACGGGTATGTGAGCGTTTCAGCATTCTGGCATGACCATGACAGGCCATCTATCCCGCGTTCCATGGCGCGCTCGATCCCTACATCGAGCATGTCCTGGTTGATGTCAGCCACCACCACTTCGGCCCCACGCGCTGCCAGGCGGAAGGCGATGTCGCCCGTGCCGCCGGCCATATCCAGGATCGCCTCATGCGGCTGCGGCTTTACCCGGCGCACGAAACGATCCTTCCACAGCCGGTGCATCCCGCCCGACATGGCATCGTTCATCACGTCATATTTGCGCGCGACATTGGAAAACACCGCGCCCACGCGGCGGGTCTTTTCTTCGGGGGCTACATCTTCATAGCCAAAGGAAACTTTATCCGTCATCGCGAGGCGCCTTAGGATGAATTGCGGGCGTGGCAAAGGGTGTTAAAGGAACGTCCTTATTGGGCTGAGCGCCAGCCGGTTCCGTCAATCAGAAGAAACCATGCCAGAACTTCCAGAAGTTGAGACAACGGTTCGCGGGCTCGCGCGGTTCCTTGACGGGGAACGGATCACCCGCGTGCGCGTAAACCGGGCCGATTTGCGCCGCCCCTTCCCGCCCGAGCTGGTGCAGGTGCTGACCGGCGCGCAGGTGACGGGGCTGGGGCGCCGCGCCAAATACGGCCTGATCCACACCGACCGCGACCAGACCATGGTGTTCCATCTGGGTATGAGTGGGAGGTGGCGGATCGATCCCGCCGATGCGGACCGGCATGACCATCTGGTGCTTGAAACCGCGCACAACCGCTTTGCGCTATGCGATCCGCGCCGGTTCGGCTCGGTCGATCTGGTCGAGACTGGCGAACTCGACTGCTGGGCGCCCTTTGCCGCGCTGGGGCCGGAGCCGCTGGGTGATGAATTCAGCGCGACCTATCTCAAATCCGCGCTCATCGGGCGCAAGCAGGCAATCAAGCTGTGCCTGCTCGACCAACGCATCGTCGCCGGGCTCGGCAATATCTATGTCTGCGAGGCGCTGTGGCGTGCGGGCATCCACCCACGCAAGGCAGGCGGCAAGGTCACGCGTCCGCAGCTTGAACGGCTGGTGCCCGCGATCCGCCTAGTGCTCGAGCAATCGATCCGCGACGGCGGTTCCACCCTGCGTGATTATGCCGCGCCCGATGGGGCGCTGGGCTATTTCGCTTGCTCGTTCGATGTTTATGGCCGAGAGGGCGAAGCCTGCCACCGTGATGATGGGGGAGTGATCCGTCGCTTCGCGCAGGGCGGGCGCAGCAGCTGGTTTTGCGCGACGTGCCAGAGGTGAGCCTTTCCTTGACGATTTGGCGAGTCGCGACTATGTGGCGCGCTTTGCGGCGAGGAATCGCCGTTTTTCGTGCAACCTAAATAGTGATTTATCCGGCCGCACAGGGCGGTCGAGAGACAAGGACAGACATGGCCAATACGCCGCAAGCCAAAAAGCGCATCCGCCGCAACAACCGCCGCGCCGAAATCAACGGTGCACGCATGAGCCGCATCCGCAGCTTCGTGAAAAAGGTCGAAGCCGCATGCGAAACCGGTGACAAGGCCGCTGCTGCTGACGCGCTCAAGGCTGCCCAGCCTGAACTCGCTCGCGGCGTGGCCCGCGGCGTGCTCCACAAGAACACCGTTGCCCGCAAGATGTCGCGCCTGACGAAGCGAGTCGCTTCGCTCTGATTCGCGTTTCAGCGGCTTCGCGCCGCTGCCGCATGGCGCACTCCAGCACATAAGGGCCGGCTCTGTTTGGGCGCGGCCCTTTTGTTTTATCCCTGAAGCATAGGGTTCGGCACGAAACCCTAGGTTTTCCCGCGATTCGCATTGGCTTGAGTGGTATTTTGAAGCCAATTCAATCACTTCAACGCAAGTCTGCGGGTTTAAGGCGAGTCAATCAAAATATTTCTGATTTTTTACACCCATCCCCCTTGCGTGAAATAAAAAGGCGTAGATAAAACGTTGGTGCTTGGGGCGGGACAGTCCGGGTTTTTACAAGCTGAAGCGATGGGGGGAAGCGCGGAATCACGATTTCGCGCGGTGGCGAAGCTTTGCCTATCGTTGGTTCGAATAAATCACTCCGGCGCGTGACCGGGGTCGAGATAGGATTTTTTGGGGAATGGTCCAGAATCATGACAAGGCGCGAGCAGCAAAGCGGGCAATCGACGAAGATCTGATGGAAGACGCCGAAGCCGTAAATCTCGCCGCCGACTGGGCCGATATCAGCCAGGGCCTGCGCAAGGATCTGGGCCACCAGCTCCACAGCCAGTGGATCAAACCGATTCAGCTTGGCGGTATCTGCAAGGATTCCGGCACCCTGGATCTGTATCTGCCAACCGAATTTTCCGCCAATTGGGTCAACGACCGGTTCCATGACCGGCTGCAGCTGGCCTGGAAGATCATGCGCAGCGAAGTGCGCAAGGTGCGCATCTCGGTCCATCCGGGACGCCGCCAACTGCCTGAACTGATGCTCGGCAGTGGCCGCCGCCCGGCCAATGACGGCGGCGATGGCAGCGCGATCACGGTAGCTGCCGGCACGATCGGGGATGCCGGCTTCACCAGTTCGGTGGGGCTTGACCCTTCGCTTACCTTTGCCGCCTTTGTAACCGGCGAAGCCAATGTGCTTGCCAAAAACGCGGCAGAGCGCATGGCAGCCACCGAACAGCCACAGTTTTCGCCGCTCTACCTCAAGGCGGCAACCGGCCAGGGCAAGACCCACCTGCTCCACGCGATCGGCCATACCTATCTTTCGGCGCATCCGCGTGCACGCATCTTCTACTGCAGCGCAGAACGTTTCATGGTCGAATTCGTCCAGGCGCTCAAAGCCAACCAGATGATCGAATTCAAGGCCCGTTTGCGCAGTTTCGATTTGCTGCTGGTCGATGACATCCAGTTCATCATTGGCAAGGCGAGCGCGCAGGAAGAGCTGCTCTACACGATTGACGCGCTGCTGGCCGAAGGCAAGCGGCTGGTGTTCGCCGCCGACCGCGCGCCGCAAGCGCTCGACGGGGTCGAGCCGCGCCTGCTCAGCCGGTTGTCGATGGGGCTGGTGGCTGACATCCAGCCCGCCGACATCGAACTGCGTCGGTCGATCCTCGAATCGAAGCTGACTCGCTTTGCCCCGCTCGATGTGCCCGATGATGTGATCGATTTCCTTGCCCGCACGATTACCCGCAATGTGCGCGAGCTGGTGGGCGGTCTCAACAAGCTGATCGCTTATGCCCAGCTGACCGGGCAAGAGGTTTCGCTTCAGCTCGCTGAAGAACAGCTGACCGATATTCTCTCGGCCAACCGCCGCAGGATCACGATTGACGAGATCCAGCGCACCGTGTGCCAATTCTACCGGATTGATCGCAGCGAAATGTCGTCAAAACGCCGCGCGCGCGCCGTGGTGCGCCCGCGTCAGGTGGCGATGTATCTAGCCAAGGTGCTGACCCCGCGCAGCTACCCTGAAATCGGGCGCAAGTTTGGCGGGCGGGACCACTCGACAGTTATCCACGCCGTGCGGCTGATCGAAGATCTCAGAAAGCGCGATGCCGATATGGACGGCGATGTGCGCAGCCTGCTGCGGCAGCTGGAAAGTTAATTCACACATAATTTCCACAAGCGATGAACACAGTGATCGACAGGGCTATGCACAGCCCTGTCGACAGGCTGTGCACAGGCTGTAAACAGCTGTTCCATGACATTATCCCCTGCCCGGCTTGACCGTTTTGCCCGCCACATCGTGCTGCCGGAAATCGGCGGCGCGGGGCAGGTTGCACTGAGCGAAAAGCATATCGCCGTAATTGGCCTGGGCGGGATCGGTTCGCCCGCGCTACAATATCTCGCCGCTGCGGGCATCGGGCGCCTTACGCTGGTCGATAACGACGTGGTCGACGCCAGCAATCTGCAGCGTCAGACAATTTTCACCCAACGTGACGTGGGGCATGGCAAGGCGACCTCTGCGCGGCGCTGGCTGGCCAATTTCGACGAGGCATTGCAGGTCGAAATCAGCGACGCCCGGATCACGGTGGAAAATGCTCCCGCCTTGATCAAGGATGCCGATCTTGTGTTCGACGGGACGGACAATTTCGCCACCCGCCTGGCGGTATCGGATGCCTGCGTAGCGTCAGGCGTGCCGCTGCTGTCAGCCGCAGTTGGCCGGTTCCAGGGGCAGGTGGGGGCCTTTGCCGGGCATTTGCCCGATCAGCCCTGCTATCGCTGCTTCGTGGGCGATGCTTTCGATGCCGAGGATTGCGACACCTGCGCCGAAGACGGAATGCTGGGCGCGATGGCGGGATGGGTGGGCACCTTCGCCGCCATGCAGGCGGTGCGCCTGCTGCTGGCCGGGGTAAGCGCCTTTGGCGATCCGCAATGGGGCAGGCTGCACCTGCTCGACGGGATGCAGCCGGGCATGCGAGCACTCACCATCGCCAAAGACCCGGCGTGCAAGGGATGCGCCCACTAACCCCTTAGCATCTCATCCACCCACTGTGGCACCAGCTCTCCCGCCTTGCCCTGGCGCGATTCGTGGAACCAGTGCGAACCTTCGCTGCGCTCAAGATTCAGTTCAAGTGTGTGCACACCAAGGTCGCGCGCATCGCGCACGAAGCCCGCCGCCGGATAGACTGCGCCAGAGGTGCCGATGCTGACAAACAGATCCGCGTCGCGCAGCGCGCCATAGATCCGGTCCATCTGGTAAGGCATCTCGCCGAACCATACGACATCGGGACGCAGGGTGCGCGCCTGGCACACCGGGCAAGAGGGGCAGTCACTTAGCGGCGCGTCCCACGGAAAGCGCATTTCGCATGAGGTGCACAGTGCGCTTTTCAGCTCGCCATGCACGTGCAGCACGCGGCTGGCGCCAGCGCGCTCGTGCAAATCATCAACATTCTGCGTCACGATCAGCAACTCACTGCCCCATTCGGCATCGAGCCGCGCCAGTGCCTGGTGCGCCGCATTGGGTTGCTTGCTGCGCAATGCCTCGCGCCGCATGTCGTAAAAGCCCAGCACAAGGTCTGGATCGCGCGCGAAGCCTTCGGGCGTGGCGACGTCCTCTACCCGGTGCCGCTCCCACAGCCCGCCCGCGTCACGAAAAGTATCGATTCCGCTTTCCGCGCTGATCCCCGCGCCGGTGAGAATGACGATGTTCTGGGGCATTTCCTCGCTTCCGTTCACCTTGAGCCTGTCGAAAGGCTGTTCTTCTACTTGAAGAAAGTGCAGGGCTTCGACAAGTTCAGCCTGAACGGGGACAGATATGGCGCAATTCGGAATAATCGGACACAAAGGCCGGATGGGCCAGGCGCTGATGAAGGCGATTGCCGAAGCCGGTCATGAGGTTTCGGGCGGGGTCGATGCGGGCGAGCAGCCCGGCCCGCTGGCAACGCGCTGCCGTGTACTGGTGGATTTTTCCGCACCTGGTGCGCTCAAGGCCAATCTCGATGCGGCGCGCGTGGCGGGCGTGCCGCTTGTGATCGGCACAACCGGGCTTGCCGAAGAACACCACCGCATGATCGACGATGCCGCGCACGCTATACCAATATTGCAGACCGGTAATACATCGCTGGGCGTGACGCTGCTGGCGCATCTGGTGCGCGAGGCGGCCAGCAAGCTGGGCCCCGATTGGGACATCGAAATCGTCGAAATGCACCACCGGATGAAGGTGGATGCGCCGTCTGGCACCGCGCTGTTGCTGGGCGAAGCCGCCGCCGAAGGGCGCGGGATCGAACTTGGAGCGAACACCGAAAGCGGGCGTGACGGGAAGACCGGCGCGCGCAGACCGGGCGCGATCGGCTTTGCGAGCCTGCGCGGCGGCACCGTGGCGGGTGAGCACAGCGTCATCCTGGCGGGCAATGAAGAGCGGATCACGCTGTCGCACTCGGCCGAAAACCGCATGATCTTCGCGCGCGGCGCGGTCAGGGCTGCCGAATGGCTGATCGGCAAGGCGCCGGGGCGTTACACCATGCAGGACGTGTTGGGGCTTTGATCCGCGCATTCCGCCCATCCCGACGCATAGGACAGGTCGCATGGATCAATCACTCATTTGGGCGCTGATACTTGCAGGGCTTGCGGGGCTGAGCGCCTTCGCCGGTGCGGTGCTCGCGCATTTTGACGAATCGGCCGGCGGCGTTCTCACGACAAGATGGAAGAACGGCATCATCGCATTCGGCGGCGGCGCATTGATCGGGGCTGTCGGTTTGCTGCTGGTTCCGCACGGCACCGAATCGCAGCCGCTATGGCTGGCATGTCTGACCTTTCTTGGAGGGGGAGCCACAGCGCTGCTGGTTGACCGCGCGCTGCAACGCTCCGGAACGGCAGCAAGCCAGCTGGTCGCTCTCAACCTCGACTTCATTCCAGAGGCCATTGTAGTTGGCGCAGTGATCACCCAGAATTTCCCGATGGCGCTATTTCTAACCGTGGTGATGGCGGCGCAGAACATGCCAGAGGGCTTCAATGCCTATCGTGAAGTGCGCCAGAGCCACACCGGATTCATCCGCAAGCATATCCTGCAGTTGATGTCGCTGTGTGTCCTGGTTGGCCCGGCAGCGGCCTATCTGGGCTATCTCGCATTCTCGATCGACGATGCCGCGCTTGGCACGCTCATGACCTTCTTCGGCGGCGGCATCCTCTACCTCGTATTCGAAGATATCGCACCTGAAGCAAAAGAGCCGGGCGATTGGTTGCCGGCGATAGGCGCCGTGCTGGGCTTTATGGTAGCCATGCTGGGTTCGGGATTGACGGGCTAATGCCATGACCCGCGACCAGATTTTCGAATTTTTCCGGCGGCTGGCCGAGGATAACCCCGCGCCCGAGACCGAGCTTGAATATGGCAATTGCTATCAGCTGCTGGTCGCGGTGGTGCTATCCGCGCAGGCAACCGATGTGGGGGTGAACAAGGCAACGCGCGCGCTGTTCGCGCGTGTCAAGACGCCGCAAGCGATGCTCGATCTGGGCGAGGAAGGCCTTCGCGACCACATCAAGACCATCGGCCTGTTCAACTCCAAGGCGAAGAACGTGATCGCACTGTCGAGGTTGCTGGTCGAGCGCCACGGCGGCGAGGTGCCCGGCACCCGCGAGGCGCTGACCGCGCTGCCCGGCGTGGGCCGCAAGACCGCCAATGTCGTGCTCAATTGCTGGTTCGGCGAGGAAACTTTCGCGGTCGACACCCACATCCTGCGCGTCGGCAACCGCACCGGCCTCGCCAAGGGCAAGACGCCCGAAGCGGTCGAGGCCAAGCTGGAAAAGCGCGTGCCCGCCCCCTTCCGGCTGGGCGCGCATCACTGGCTGATCCTGCATGGCCGCTATGTCTGCAAGGCGCGCACGCCCGAGTGCTGGCGCTGCAAGGTGGCGGATTTGTGCAGTTTTCGCGAAAAAGTGTTAGAAAGACCCGACAGGGGAACCAACAAAGCCAAACGCGCCTGAATCTTTGGCGCGCTTGGGAAAGGAGTGCCTTAGATGCTTCGATCAATCTTGACTGCAAGCCTGCCATTGCTGGCGCTTGGCTGCGCCCCGATTGAAACCGACGAAGAATTCGTCAGCGACGGGCCGCCAGTGCGGGTAGTTGGCGAGGCACAAAGCTGCATTCCGCTAAGCCAGATCCGCAATTCGCGAGTGCACGACGATCGCACGATCGACTTCGAGATGAACGGCAACAGGGTTTATCGCAACACCCTGCCGAACACCTGCCCGCGGCTGGGATTTGAAGAAGCCTTCACTTACGAGACATCGCTGACCCAGTTATGCAGCACTGATATCATCTATGTGCTCGAGAATTTCGGCGGCGACCTGCGCCGCGGGGCGGGCTGCGGGCTGGGGAAATTTATCCCGGTCGAATATGTCGATCAGGATGATGGCAGCTAGGATCAAGGCCGGCAGGAACCTGTCACCAGCGTCAGGGCTCTAAACATCATCCGCGCTGATCATCTCGGCCCTGTCAATCTCGCCGGTCAGCGCGGCAACGGTGGTCGCCACCGCCGCATCGCCGGTGACATTGGTGGTGGTGCGCATCATGTCCATGATGCGGTCCACCCCTGCAACGAAAGCGATGGTTTCCAGCGGCACGCCCACCGCGCCGAACACCAGCGCCATCATGATGAGCCCCGCGCCAGGAATGCCCGCAGCGCCCACCGCGCCGAGCGTGGCGAGGATCGAGATCAGGAAATAATCGCCCATCGAAAGATCTACGCCGAAGACCTGCGCGCCGAACAGCGTCGCCAGGCCCAGATACATCGCGGTGCCGTTCATGTTGATCGTCGCGCCCAATGAGATCACGAAGCTCGCCACCGAATTGCTGATGCCAAGGTTGCGTTCGGCGCAGCGCAGCGTGACCGGCAGCGTGGCGTTGGAGGATGCGGTGGAATAGCTCACCGCAATCGCATCCACGATCCCGCGGAAGAACCCGATCACAGGCAGCCGCGCGATGAACTTGATCATCGCCGAATACATCACTCCGATGATAAGCAGGCAGCCGAGGTAGTTGAGGAACACCAGCTTGCCCAGCGCCGCCAGCGCATCAAGCCCCAGCGTGCCCGCCACCCACGCCATCAGCGCGAACACGCCGAAGGGGGTCAGCTCCATCACCACCATGGTGACTTTCTGCATCACCACCGCGCCCGAATCGAAAATCTTCAGGACTGGCTCGCCCTCTTCCTTGGCCATCAATATGCCGATGCCCATCAGCAGCGAGAAGATGATCAGCGGCAGCACGTTGACATCCGCCATGACCTGCACCGGGCTTTGCGGAATCATGCCCAGCAACATTCCGCGCCACGTGGTTTCGCTTGGCTCGGGCACGGCGCCCATCTCGATCATCGAGGTATCGACGCCAATGCCGGGCTGGACGAAGGTGCCGAGGCCAAGCCCCAGCCACACAGCAATCTGGCCGCTGACCACAAACAGCAGCAAGGCCCGCCAGCCGACACTGCCGAGCTTGCGCAGATCGCCGATGCTGGCAACGCCGGCAACCAGGCTGAAGAAGATCAGCGGCACCACCAGCATCTTGATGAAGGCGACGAAGATATCGCCGATGAACTTGATGCTTTCCGCGCCCGGCCCCCACAGCCAGCCCGTTGCAACGCCCAGCACCAGCGCGGCGATCACGCGCTGCCACAGTGGAATTCTGAACCATGTCTTCACGTCAGCGTCCCCTCACACTCTATCGTCATTGCGAGCGTAGCGAAGCAATCCAGGGGCGTCACGCAGAACAGCTGTGGATTGCCGCGTCGCCCCGAAACAAGTTCGGGCCTCCTCGCAATGACAAGATAAATTCATGCAGCGAGCGCAGCCCTGGCCACGCGCGCATAAATGCGGCTTAACGTATCGAGATCGGCCACCACAACCGCTTCATCGCGCTTATGCATCGTCGCGTTGCATAGGCCGAATTCGATCACCGGACACACCGCGCGCAGGAAGCGCGCATCGGACGTGCCGCCGCTTGTCGATGCCTCGGGATCGAGCCCAGTTTCCGCTTTCACTGCATCGGCAATGATCTGCGAGAACCTGCCGGGCGGTGTAAGGAAGGGTTCTCCCGAAATCACCGGGCGCGCGCTGCCGCCGTGCCTCTGTGCGATCTCCACCACTTGCTTTGATAGCGACGCGCCCGAATGGCGATCGTTGAAACGAATCGAAATACGCGCCTTGGCTTTGGCGGGAATCACATTGTGTGCACGGTTGGCAATGTCGATTTCGGTGATTACGAGATTGCTGGGCTGAAACCATTCGGTACCGTCATCGAGGTGGAGATTGTTGAGTTCACTCAGCATCGCCACCATGCGCGGCAGCGGATTGTCCGCCAGATGCGGATAGGCGACATGGCCCTGCGTCCCCTCGACCTCCAGCCAGACATTGACCGACCCGCGCCGCCCGATCTTCATCATGTCGCCCAGCCGGTGAACGCTGGTAGGCTCGCCCACCAGGCACAGATCTGGCTGGTGCCCGTGCTCACGCATGAAATCGATCAGCGCGCGCGTGCCATGCAAGGCCGGTCCTTCCTCATCGCCGGTGATGATAAAGCTGATCGTGCCAGCATCCACGGGCACATGTGACACCGCGTCGACCATCGCCGCGATCGCGCCTTTCATGTCCACCGCGCCGCGCCCGTAGAGCAGCTCGCCTCCCGGACTTGGCCGCACCTCAGGCTCAAACGGCGCGCTGGCCCAGCCTTCGCCCGGAGGAACGACATCAAGATGGCCCGCGAACGCGAAGTGTCGTGAGCCCTCCGGTCCCTTGCGAATGGCAAACAGGTTCTCTACCGGTGCCTCATCACTGCCTTCTTCGCCCTCGCCGCGCGTGAAGCGGTGGACCGCAAAGCCTAGCGGCGCAAGCATGCCTTCAAGCACATCGAACACCTCGCCGGTGGCAGGCGTAACACTGGGGGCGGCGATCAAACGCTTGGCGAGCTCAGCAGCGAAGTTCATTATGCCGCGATTAGCAGGAGTTTTCGCGAATGCCCAAGCTTGATATTGATGCCATCCCGCAAACCAATGTGACCGGCTATCCGTCACCTTATGATGAGCCGGTGCAGGGCCGATGGTATCGCCGCCTCGCGCCTGCCGCCGGGCTTACCCTGCTCGGCGCCAGCCATGTCGTGCTCAAACCGGGCGGTTGGTCGTCGCAGCGCCATTGGCATCGCGGTGAAGACGAACTGGTGATCATACTGACGGGCGAGGCGGTGCTGGTCGAGGACGACGGCGAAACCACGGTGCGCGCGGGCGACATTCTGGCTTGGGCTGCGGGCGAAGCCAATGGCCATCATCTCCAGAACCGCTCAACGGAAGATTGCATATTCGTCGCCATCAGCGGCGGTGACCCCGATGCCGATTCGGGCGAATATCCCGATATCGACATGGTGTTCGACCCGGATGGCTATGCCCGCAAGGACGGGACGCGATACGAAACCAACCGCATTCCCTAGCGGCGTTCCCGTTCAGGCACCGGCAGCGGCCCCGGTGCAAACGCCTCGTCAAGCATCCACGCCATGCGCAGCCCGGCCTGCGTCACGCGGCGCTGGCTTACGGGGATGGCGGCGACAATATCTTCCTGTGTCAGCGCGGTTTGTGATGGCAGTTCGCCGGTGCAGTCCTCGCAATCAAAGGCGTTGGGATAGACAAAGGTCCGGGCAATCTCCCAGCTTTCGCGGCCCCATTCCGCCGCATCGCCGCCAGCCAGTTCGGCCCGTTCGGCTGCGGTATAGCGGCGCACCAGCGACGGCTGCGCCGAGGAAATGGCGCGTTCGGCCAGCGGCCCGTCCCAGATCCAGTGCAGGTTCAGGCCGGGCACGATACCGTAATCGGTCACGCGGTCATTGCCGCCGCGATCGTTGTGATCGCCCGAATGGAGCGGCATATGCACATCGCCAACGAAGTGGACCATGAAGGCCAGCGCCTCCAGCCGGATATTGGCGGGCAGGCTTTCGTCGGCAAGGATACGCTGGTTGCGCTCGATCTGCGCCAGGATGCAATTGCCCCCGCTGCAATTGCTGCGCGGGCTGTAAGGCTCGCCAATCGGCGCAGTGCGATAGTGCCAGGCGAAGGTATAACCCCAGCGCCAGCCATCGCGGCGCAGGCAATCGGGCCACACGGTCGCATCGGGCAGGCTGCGCAGGCGGCAATCGGGCGTGCCGATCAGCGCCTCGGCCCGGAAAAGCCGCTCCATCGCTGAGCGCGTTTCGGGGCGAATATTGGCGAGCGCGATCTCGCCCGTCACCTGATGGGCGTAAAAGCCCCAAGCCTGCGCCGGGGCGGGCAACAGGATTGCCAGAGCGGCGATCAGACCCGCCAGATGTCGCAACATCAGGCCGGTTCCTTCTCGAACTGTTCGATCACCCACTCTTCATCCTCCGAGGCGGTGATCCATTCCTGCATCCAGTCATGCTCCCAGATCGCTTCCATATAAGCCTGGGCGAAGCCCGGCACGGCGATGCCATAAGTGACAAAGCGCGACACAACTGGCGCATAGAAAATGTCTGCCGCGCCGAAAGTGCCGAACAGGAAGGGGCCACTGTTGCCGAAGCGCGCGCGCGCCTCCGCCCACAGGCTCAGCACACGCACGATGCCCTGCTTTGCCTCATCCGAGACCGATGGCAGCTGGACCCGGCGGCGCACATTCATCGGCAGCTCGCGCCGCAATGGCAGGAAACCGCTGTGCATTTCAGCCACCATGGCGCGGGCCATTCCGCGGGCGCCCTCTTCCTTGGGCCAGAAGCGTTCACGCCCGACCTTGTCGGCCAGATATTCCATGATCGCCAGGCTGTCCCACACCACGGTTTCGCCATCCCACAGGATCGGAACCTTGCCTGATGAGGGCTGGACTTCGCCCATCGCCTGCTTGCGATGCCCCCATTCGTCGCCATCGATATTCACGATCAGCTCTTCGAAATGAAGCCCTGACTGTTTGGCCGCGAGCCAGCCGCGCATCGACCAGCTCGAATAGTTCTTGTTGCCGATGATCAGCTTCATGCACGCGCTCCACCTTGCTTGCCCATCACCTAGAAGTTCAGGAAAGCGAAGTCGAGCATGAACGGGTTTTTCGGCGTCAATCCAGCTGTCGTGGGTTAGTTTTTCTACGCAACCGGAAACGGAATGTGCCTGTTTATCATGGGGGTGCGGACTAATTGGGCTGTCTGAACAAGTCATAACAACCGGAACCGTCATGTCCCTCCCTGCAATCCGCCGTCTATCCTCCCTCGCCATACTGCCGCTGGCCGCAACCATGCTGGCGCCTGCCGCGCATGCGACGGACGGATATTTCCTGAACGGTGTGGGCGCCAAGTCAAAGGGCGCCGGGGGCGTTGCCATCGCCCTGCCGCAGGATGCGCTTTCGATCGCTGCCAACCCGGCTTCGGCGACAGAGCTGGGCCACCGCATCGACGGCGGGATCGATATCTTCATTCCGCGTCGCGGGGCCAGCATCAACGGCAACGCTGCGGGGCTTGACGGAGATTACAACGGCAATGGCGCGAATCCGTTCGTGATGCCCGAATTCGGTTATGTCCGGCCGGTGTCGGACAATGTCTCGATCGGCCTTGCCATCTACGCCCATGGCGGGATGAACACGACCTATCGCGAAAGCCCGTTTGCGGCCTTTGGTGAAACCGGCCAGACCGGCGTTGACCTGAAACAGGTCTTCATCACCCCCACTGTCGCGGCACGGATCGCCCCAGGCCATTCGCTGGGCATTTCGGTGATCGGGGTTGTACAGGGCTTTCGTGCACGCGGGATAGCGCCCTTCTCTGGCGCATCGGCGGACCCGGTCAATTTTACCAATCGCGGCACCAGTGTGGCCTTCGGCTCGGGCGTGCAAGTGGGCTATCTTGGCCGCATTACCGACGAAATAAGCTTGGGTGCGTTTTACAAATCAAAGGTGTGGACAGGAAAGTTCGGGCGTTATTCCGGGCTGTTCGCTCAAGAGGGCGGCTTCGACGTGCCCGCATCATGGGGCGGCGGGATAGCCGTGAAGGCCAGCGACCGGCTGACGCTGGCGGCAGACTTCAAGCGTATTGAATATTCCGATGTCCAATCGGTGGGCAATCCGCTGGCCCCGCTGTTCCAGGGCATCTCCTTCGGTGTGGACGATGCACCCGGCTTTGGCTGGCGCGATATCTCGGTGGGCAAATTCGGCGCGGTCTACACGGCGAATGAGAGGCTTACCCTGCGCGCTGGCTATAGCATTGGCGGCAATCCGGTGCCGCAATCGGAAACCCTGCTCAACATCCTCGCCCCCGGCGTGGTCAAGGAGCACTTCACCGCAGGTGCATCGCTCAAGACCGGTTCCAAGCTGGAATTCAGCGCCTATGCCATGCACGCCCCGCGCAACACGGTGCGCGGCGAGGGTTCGATCCCAATGAACTTCGGCGGCGGCGAAGCCGACATACGGCTCAGCGAAACCTCGTTCGGGATTGCGGCAGGTGTCAGCTTCTGAGCGCATGCGGGCTCTTTTCCAACCCTGGCCGGCTGGTGTAAGCAAGGGGCATGAGCCTGCGCCCCTTCCACCTCGCCTTCCCCGTCGATGACCTTGCCGCCGCGCGCGCCTTCTATGGCGGCGTGATGGGCTGCGCCGAAGGCCGTTCGTCAGACGAGTGGATCGACTTCGACTTCTACGGCCACCAGATCGTGACCCATCTTGCGCCCGGTGGTGCCGGGGACCGTGCCAGCAACCATGTCGATGGGCACGGCGTGCCGGTGCCGCATTTCGGCATCGTGCTCAATATGGACGATTGGCAGGAGCTGGCTGACCGGCTGACTGCGGCGGGCACCCAATTCGTGATCGAGCCGACCATCCGCTTCAAGGGGCAGCCGGGCGAGCAGGCGACGATGTTCTTTCGCGACCCCGCCGGCAATGCGATAGAGATGAAGGCGTTCGAAAACCTCGCCAACCTGTTCGCGACGTAAGGCATTACGTCATTGCGAGGAGCGAAGCGACGAAGCAATCCATGGTCCAGCGCGAGGTCTTTCAACCGGTCGTCTACATGATGGCGAACCACAAGCGCGGCACGATCTACATCGGCGTTACCTCGAACCTCGTCCAGCGAGCCTGGCAACATCGGGAAGGCGCGCTGGACGGTTTCACCAGGCGCTACGGCTGCAAGAGGCTGGTCTGGTTCGAGTTGTGCGGAACAATGGAACACGCGATCCTGCGCGAGAAGCAGCTGAAGGCCGGATCGAGAGCCAAGAAGATTGCCTTGATCGAGAATGACAATCCGGAATGGCAGGACTTGTACGAAGCCCTTCTCGGCTGAGATGGTCGCAACGCAGCTTCGTGGATTGCTTCGCTTCGCTCGCAATGACGGTGTAACGACAGACTTGCGAAAGGCGCCAATTCCAGAGCCGGCAAAGACCCAATTCCCGCCGTTCGGGCGTTCAATTGCGTCGTCCTCAAGCGGTCGCCACTTACTCCGAAAGCCCGCCAGGCCCCAGCGCGTCCTGCACCACCGCCGCCCTGAGCGCGGCGATGCCCATGCCCTTTTCCGCGCTTGTTACATGCAGCTCTGGAAAAGCGGCGGAGTGTTTGCGCGCCTCTTCGGCGGTTGCCGCCACTACCTTGTCGAGTTCGCTGGCCTTGACCTTGTCCGCCTTGGTCAGGACTATGCGATAGCTGGCTGCCGCCTCGTCGAGCATTTTCATCATCTCGCGGTCGACTTCCTTGGGCCCGTGCCGGCTATCCACCAGCACCAGCGTGCGATGGAGCGCCTGGCGCCCGCGCAGGTAATCGCGCACCAGCCGCTTCCACTTCTCGACCACCTTGGGCGGGGCCTTGGCAAAGCCATAGCCGGGCATATCGACCAGCCGGAACAGCGTGGGCTCGCCCACCTCGAAAAAGTTGAGTTCCTGCGTGCGGCCCGGCGTCACCGAAGCGCGCGCAATCGCCTTGCGCCCGGTCAGCGCGTTCAGCAGCGAGCTCTTGCCGACATTCGAGCGCCCGCAAAAGGCGATCTCCGGAACGGTGGGGTCGGGCAGGAACTTGAGCTGCGGCGCGGACAGCAGGAAGTCCACCCGGCCGGAGAACAGCCTGGATGCGGCCAATTCGCGGGCGTTCTGTTCGCGCTCTTCCTCGGGTGTCACGGCCAGCCTCAGCCCTTGCGCTTATCGTCGCGCGCAACAACCGCCGATTGGTCAGCCTTTTCCTTCTCAGCCGCCGCCTTCAACTGCGGATGCTTCGAATAGAGATAGGTCTGCTGCGCGAGCGTGAGCAGGTTCGAGGTTACCCAGTAGAGCAGCAGGCCCGCTGCAAACGGCGCCATCACGAACATCAATATCCAGGGCATGAACTGGAATATCTGCTGCTGTACCGGGTCCATTGCGGTGGGATTCAGCCTGAAGGTCAGCCACATGGTCACACCCAGCAACACCGCCAATATGCCGATGCCAAGGAAGCCCGGTGGATCGAACGGCAGCAACCCGAACAGGTTGAGGATCTTGGCCGGATCGGGCGCGGAAAGATCGTTGATCCAGAGCACGAAGGGCTTGTGGCGCATGTCGATCGACAGCATCAGCGCCTTGTATAACGCGAAGAAGATCGGGATCTGCAATAACAGCGGCAAGCACCCGGCGAGCGGGTTGACCCCCTCGTCCTTGTAGAGCTTCATGACCTCCTGCTGCTGCTTCTGCTTGTCGTCCTTGTAGCGTTCCTGGATCGCCTTCATCTTCGGCTGGACTGCTTTCATCGCTGCCATGCTGGCAAACTGCTTTTGTGCAATCGGGAACATCAACCCGCGAATGATGACGGTGAGCAGGATGATCGCAACGCCGAAATTGCCGACAAATTCATAAAGCGTGCGCAGCAGCCACATCATTGGCTTCACGAACCATTCGAACCAACCCCAATCGATTGCCTTGCCCAAATTCTCGACGCCGCCGTCGCGATACTGGTTGAGCAGCGCGCTTTCCTTGGCACCGGCGAAAAGCTGCGTCTCGCGTGTTGCACTGCCGCCTGCGGCAACCGTCTCCGGCGCATAGATCAGGTCGGCGCGATAGAGCTTGTCGCCCAGCGCGCGAAAGCCGGGGGTCGCCTGTGCGCCCTGCTGCGGGATCAGCGCGGAAAGCCAATAGGTGTCGCTGAAGCCCAGCCAGTCAGGCGCGCCGCCTTCGGGCGTATAGGCACCGGCTTCATCCAGGTCTTCATAATCCGGGCCGTATTCGACCGTGTCGCCAAACGCACCCATGGGGCCGGCATGCGAAATGAACTGGCTGACACTGGCATTTTTCGAAGTGCGGGTGATCAGGCCAAAGGGTTGCACTACCACCGGGCCTGCAGCCTGGTTGCGCACCGTCTGGCGCGCCGTGAGCATGTAATTGTCATCGACCGAAAGCTCGATGGTGAATATCTGACCTTCGCCATTGTCATGGCTCAGCGTTACCGGAGCTTGCCGGGTCAACTGCGTGCGGTCAGCCTGCCACACCGTGTCCGCAGTTGGCAGGGCAACCCCCTGCCCGATCCAGCCGAACTGCGCGAAATATTGGCCTTCGGTGCCTGCCGGGGCCAGCAGCTGGACCGGGCGGCTGTCCTTGTCCGCGCTTTCGCGGTGATCCTTCAGTTCGATATCGTCGATCCGCGCGCCAACCAGATTGATCGATCCTTCGATCCTGGGGGCGTCGATGCGCACCCGCTCGGGCGCGGCGAGCGCGCTTTCAAGATCGACAGGCCCAGCGCTTGCGCCGGTCTGGGGGTCGATATTGCCGCTGCTTGCCGGTGCCGCAGTAGCCGCCACCGATTCCGTCTGCTCAACCTGACCTGTGATCGAAGCCTGCGGATAGAAGAACCGTATCGCCATATCCCAGCCCAGGATAAGTAGGCCGGAAAGCGCCACGGCGAGCAGGAGATTGCGCTGATTGTCCAAGATCGTTCTCTTTGTTTTTCAGACTATCTGGGGTGGTGTCTTATAATAACAAGACACATGTCAAGGCACGGGATCGTGACCGTGCCCCCCCCAAGGGTGGCAGCGCATTAGCCGCTTAATCGCCATCCATCCACCCTTGATCGCACCATATTTGCCCAGCGCCTCAACCGCGTACTGACTGCAGGACGGTGCGTAGCGGCAGGTCGGCGGCAGAATCCGGCTTGGGCCCCATTGCCACAGGCGCGCGATGAAGATCAGAACATGCTTCATTTTCGCCCTCCCTGGCCCATTTCGCCGCGATTGCCCTTGCGCGGCCTGCGGGTCCTTGAGCCTCTTGGCGGATCGCCTTGCCCCGCTGCCGCACGGGCAAGCGCCCCAGCCAGTTCGCCTTGCAACGCGGCAAAGTTACGCTCGATCGCGCCGTCGCGCGCAATCAGCACGTGATCGTGATCGGGCAGGCCGGCTTCGGGCAGGGCGGCGCGCAGCAATTCACGAAACCGGCGCTTGATCCGGTTGCGGACCACGGCATTGCCGACCTTCTTGGTTACGGTGATGCCGTATCGCTTGCCTCGGCCCTGGTTGGGGTGCGCCAAAAGCACGAAACCGGGGCGCGCCACGCGCAGGCCCCGGTTCGCAGCAATAAAGTCAGCGCGGCGACGCATCACCGCGATGTCATGTGTGTCAGGTGTTGCGCTTACGCACAAAGCGTCTTGCGGCCACGCTTGCGGCGTGCACGCAGGACCTTGCGACCACCCGGGGTCGCCTTGCGCGCGAAAAAGCCGTGACGGCGGGCACGCACGAGATTGCTGGGCTGAAAAGTCCGCTTCATATCGTCCTCGAAATCAATTTTACGTGTCCTGCGGGAAATCCGAAGTGACACCAACAAAAAGGGCCGCCCGCAAAAGGCGACCGCCATTGCCGCGGCCCGTTAAGCCAAGCCGCAACCCGAGTCAAGATATAGCGCATAGCAAGCAGCCGCGGCCGAACCTGGCCATGTCCCTCGACATATACAGTAAAAACAGTCACTAGTCATCAATTGCACTGGATTTCAAAGGGTCGCCAGTGGTCGCACTAGTCAAGACAGTCGCCTATTTGGGGCTGGAAGCCAGAAGTGTCGAAGTTCAATGCCAGGTCGCGCCGGGTCTGCCGCGCTTTGCCATTGTCGGCTTGCCCGACAAGGCGGTGAGCGAGAGCCGCGAACGCGTGCAATCGGCGCTGGCGGCAATGGGCCTGGCACTTCCCCCCAAGCGCATCACCATCAACCTCTCTCCCGCCGATCTGCCCAAGGACGGCTCGCATTATGACCTGCCGGTTGCGCTGGCATTGCTGGCTGCGATGGGCGTGACCGACGCCGAACAGCTGGTTGACTGGATCGCGGTGGGTGAACTGGCGCTCGATGGCCGGATCGTGCCTTCACCGGGCGTATTGCTGGCCGCCCTGCACGCCAGCGAGAGCGAAACAGGGCTGATCTGCCCTGCCGCGCAGGGTTCCGAAGCGCGTTGGGCAAGCGGCGTACCCGTGCTGGCCGCCCCCAATCTGGTCAGCCTGCTCAATCACCTGAAGGGCACGCAGGCCCTGCCTGAGCCGCCGCGCGGCGAGGTAGAGCGGGCCGTGCCGGTCGCTGACCTCAAGCAAGTGAAAGGACAGGAGGCTGCCAAACGCGCGCTGGAGATCGCGGCAGCGGGCGGGCACAATCTGCTGATGATCGGCCCTCCGGGCGCAGGCAAGAGCTTGCTGGCGAGCTGCCTGCCGGGAATATTGCCCGAGCTCACGCCAGCCGAGGCGCTGGAAGTGTCGATGGTTGCCTCGGTTGCAGGCACGCTTGAGGGCGGGCGGATCAGCCGCGCCCGGCCGTTCCGCGCGCCGCACCATTCGGCCAGCATGGCAGCGCTCACGGGTGGAGGCCTGAAAGTGCGCCCCGGCGAAGTAAGCCTGGCGCATCTGGGCGTGCTGTTCCTGGACGAACTGCCCGAATTCCAGCGGCCGGTGCTCGATTCGCTGCGCCAGCCGCTCGAAACTGGCAGCGTCGATGTTGCGCGCGCCAATGCGCACGTCACCTTTCCGGCACGGGTGCAACTGGTGGCGGCGATGAACCCGTGCCGCTGCGGGCATCTGGGCGATCCGGCGCTGGCCTGCTCGCGCGCGCCGCGCTGTGCAGCAGATTACCAGAGCAGGGTTTCGGGCCCGATGCTCGACCGGATTGATCTGCATGTAGAGGTCGATCCTGTGAGTGCGGCAGATATGGCGCTGCCCCCGCCGGCCGAAGGTTCAGCGCAGGTCGCAGCACGGGTGGCGGCAGCGCGCCATATCCAGACTTCGCGCACCAAGGAAACAGGCGCGCGCAGCAATGCCGAGCTCAATGGCGATGCGCTGGAAAAATGGGCTTCTCCCGACGAGGCGGGCCAAAAGCTGCTGCTACAGGCCGCCGAAGCAATGCGGCTTTCGGCTCGCGGCTATACGCGGATGCTCAGGGTCGCGCGGACCATCGCCGATCTGGCGGGTTCGGAAGGCGTCGGACGGATACATATCGCCGAGGCGCTCAGTTACCGCAGGCAGGCACCGCGGGCGTGATGTCCGAGTTTGGGTGGGGAGCGGCCGTTCTCGCTTCCAGTGAAATCAACCTCCGCTCAGCCTGAGCTTGTCGAAGGCCATGCGATGTCGGTATCCACCAGGAATGCCTTTTTATGCCTACATCTTGCTGTGCAATGACGGTAGCTATTATTCCGGACACACTGACGATCTCGACTTTCGTATCGCCCAGCATCGGACAGGTATGCTTGGCGGTTACACAGCCAAACGACTTCCGGTGAAACTCGTTTGGTCAGTAAGCTTTCCAACGCGCGATGAGGCGTTCGCGACCGAGCGCCAGATCAAGGGCTGGAGCAGGGCGAAGAAGGAAGCATTGATCGCCGGGGATTGGCAGTTGATCTCACAGCTTTCCCGATGCGGCAGAGTTGACAAGGATTGAGGCAAGCGTCCGCGAATGGCCTTCGACAAGCTCAGGCTGAGCGGGTGTGGGCGCCTGAACGAATGTCCGCAAGCGGGTCGTTAGCGGACGCTAATCGCTCAGCCTGCGGCGCGTCGTTTTAGCTCTTCAAGGTCGACGACATCGCCGCGATTGACGCTGCCGTGTGCCTTTGCCTGCGTGCCATCGGCGCGGATGCCGACATTCTCACGCTTGGCCAGCCACAGGTCTTTCGGACCCAATATGCGGCCATCGTGCGACAGGATCGACACCGGGCCGATCGGCAGGCGATCAACCTCGTCCACCAGCACCGGATCCTCAACCACTTCGGCACCGTATTTCTGGCCCCATTGGCGCAGCGCGATCATTGCAGGCAGCAGGTCGAAGCCCTTTTCGGTGAGCCGATATTCGATTTTCCGGCGATCATCGGCGCATGGTTCACGCTTGAGGATGCCGTGCTCAACCAGCTTGGCGAGCCGGTTCGAGAGGATATTGCGCGCAATTCCCAGCTCGCTGAGGAATTCCTCGAAATGGTGCACCCCGTTGAAGCTCGCCCGCAGGATCATGAATGACCAGCGTTCGCCCATCACCTCAAGCGCTTGCGGCAAACCGCATTCGATCAGATCGCGCAGTGGTTCTCTCAAATCGCCCATAAATCAGTCCTCTCTCTGCAACCTGCCTAGCGCGGGTTTTACCGCCTCGCAAAATTTTTTCAGTTTTTAGTTGCAACTTACATTCTAGCCCATTAGGTAGTGATTAGCAACTGGTTTTGATTCGAAACCTTATGCCGTTTAATCCAACCAAAGAAAGGAAACGACCATGACCCTCTCCCTGTCCAACACCGGTCGTCTCGGTACTCTCGTTCTGGCACTCGCCTATACCGTCATTACCTTCGGTGCGCTTACCGCACCTGCCCCGGGCTATGCCGCATCCAGCGGCCCTTATTATATCGCTGAACTCGCTGCGCCTGCCAGCGATGCCCGCACCGTGGCGGGCGGCGTGGCGTGGTTCTGCGAAGGCACCACCTGCAAAGCCGCGAAAGGCACGTCCAGCCCGCTGCGCATTTGCCGCGGCCTCGCCCGTGAATTTGGCGACGTGACCAGCTTCACCAGCAAAGGCGAAGCGCTGGCCGACGAAAAACTGGCGCAGTGCAACGGCAATTGAGCCGATAACCCACTTTGCCGGCTTCTCTCCAAAATCCCGGCAAACCCCAAGGTCCCCGGCGCCCCCTCGCCGGGGACCTTCTCGTTTAGGGAAGGCACAGCCTCGTTCAGCGTGGCAACAGGCCGCGCGCGGCCAGATCACGTTCCAGTTCGCCCGCATCACGAAAATGGTGCACTTGCCAGTCAAGCGCACGCGCGGCGGCAATATTGGCCGCATTGTCATCCACGAACAGCATCTCACCTGCCCGGTATCCAAATCTGCGTTCAGCCAGCTTGAAAATTGCCGGATCGGGCTTGGCGATCTGCTCCTGACGCGAAACCACAATGTCGCGGAAATGCGACAACACCGGTTCGCTCGGAAAGAACTGCTCCCAGAACTCCGCCCCGAAATTGGTGATCGCGAATAGCGGCACCTCGCGCTTGGCCAGATGTTCGATCAGCCCGGCAGTGCCCGGAACCGGCCCCGGGATCGTATCGAGAAAGCGGTTGCGATAGGCATCGATCAAATGCGCATGCTCGGGGAATTGCGCCTTGCGCGCGGGCAGCATCTCGTCAAGCGGAACCCCGGCATCGTGCTGGAAATGCCATTCCTCGGTCACGACATGGCTACAGAACCAGTCAAGCTCAGCCGGGTCATCGATCAATTGCGCGAACAGATGGCGCAGATCCCATTGCACGATCACCCGCCCGACATCGAACACCACCGCCTGCACCTGCCGAGTCATGTTGCCTGCTCCTGAAACAGCAACGGCCCGCGCTCCACAGGGGAGGCGGGCCGGTAACGCTGCGCAGCCGCCCCAGGGACGGCCCGCCATGCGGCGCGAATCAGCCCTGGCGGGCCTTGAATCGGCGGTTGGTCTTGTTGATCACATAGGTCCGGCCGCGGCGGCGGATGACGCGGCAATCGCGGTGACGGTTCTTCAGCGACTTGAGGCTGTTACGGATCTTCATGGTTCTTTTCCAAAAGTAAACGCGCCGGAGCTGCCCCCGACGCGGCAAATTCGAAGCGCGCCGTTAGCGCGTGAACAGATTCGGGTCAAGCGCCTCCGCGGAGATCGGACAGTTTCCGCTCCCACTGCAAGGCGTGAGCAATGATCGTGTCGAGGTCATCAAATTGCGGTTGCCAGTGGATGGTTGCCCGCACCAGCGAAGGATCGGAGACGAGCGAAGCAACATCGCCTGCGCGACGCGGCATCTGGCGGCGCTCGACAGGCTGGTTCGTCACCCGGTCTACTGCATCGAGCACTTCGAGCACGGAAAACCCGCGGCCATAGCCGACATTCATCGTCATCGATCGATCCGGATCGTCAATCAGTGCCTCAAGCGCCAGCACATGCGCCGATGCCAGATCGCTGACATGGATATAGTCGCGCATGCCCGTTCCATCAGGTGTCGGGTAATCATCGCCAAACACTGCGACATGGTCGCGCTTGCCCAGCACAGCCTCCACCGCAACCTTGATCAAATGGGTAGCGCCCTCGGTCGATTGCCCGCTGCGCCCTTGCGGATCAGCGCCGCACACATTGAAATACCGCAGCACGCAGTGGTTCAGCGGATGCGCCTTGCTGACATCGGCCAGAATACGCTCCGTCATCAGCTTGCTCATGCCGTAGGGATTGACCGGCTGCAGCGGGTCTTCCTCGGTCAACGGCTTGACCTCGGGCTCGCCATAGACCGTAGCAGTCGAGGAAAAGATCACATGGCGAACACCGCCCGCCAGCGCAGATTCGATCAGCGTGCGGCTGTTGGCGGTGTTGTTGTGATAATATTTGAGCGGGTTCTCGACCGATTCGGGCACAATGATCGAGCCCGCAAAATGCATGATTGCGCGCGTGCCCTGCTCGGCAAAGATGCGCGCCAGCAGGCCCATGTCGGCGATATCGCCCTCGTAAAAGGGCACGCCATCGGGCACGGCGAAGCGGAAGCCGGTAGAAAGATTGTCAATCACCGCCACCGGCCAGCCTGCATCGAGCAGCGCCAGCACTGCATGACTGCCGATATAACCGGCGCCGCCGGTCACCAGCACGGGTACGCGTTTGTCAGTCGTCATGCCGCGCCGTTAGCAAGTTCCTGAGGCGAATGCGCAGAAAATTAACCGCCAGGCTGTTTTTAGGACTAAATACCCGTAGCGGCAGCGACATGCTGGCCATTGGCGTGCCGCACCGCTAGAGCCGGGCAGAGGAAGAGAACCATGAACAATCCACGCAATCTACTGTTTGCAATAGCCGCCGCTGCCGCGCTCGCCGGGTGCGCTTCGGTTCCGGCCCCAAGCCCGGTCGAAGTCACGCGCTTCCACAATGCGGCAGCATTGGGCGCGGCTGAGCGCGGCACCGTTTTTGTCACCAGCGCGCCGGGCAGCAGTTCCGATACCCTGGAACTGGCCCCATACAAGGCGGCGGTCGCTCAGGAGCTGGCGCAACTTGGCTATGGCGAAGCGGGCAGCGATGCTGCCGCGCTGGTCGCGCAGGTCCGGCTCGAACGCTACCGCATCGGCAGCGACGGTTCGCGCCGCGGCCCGGTGAGCGTGGGAGTGGGTGGCTCCACCGGCTCGTATGGCTCGGGTGTGGGCCTTGGTATCGGCTTCAACCTGGGCGGCGGCGGATCGAGCGAGCGGCTTGGCACCGAACTGGGCGTGATGCTGCGCGACAAGGTTAGCGGGCAGACCGTATGGGAAGGCCGCGCGCGCTTCACCGTGTCGCCCAAATCCGAACTGGCCGTTCCCGCACGCAATGCCGAAGTGATCGCCGACGCCCTGTTCCGCGAATTCCCCGGCAACAATGGTGAGACTGTAGAAGTGAAGGTTTCCGAGTGAGCGACATCGCGATCGATGCCAATTTTGACAGCGGCAATATCGAAGTCCTTTCCGTTACGGGCAGCACCGCCAAGCTGACGATCCGCAAAGACCATCAAAGCGAGTTCGCGCAGTGGTTTCACTTTCGGGTTTGCGGCGCGGCGGGCAAGGAAATGCAGCTCAAGATTACCGGGCTGAACAGCTCGGCCTATCCGGGCGGCTGGCCAGGCTATGACACCTGCGTTTCCGAAGACCGCGAATACTGGGCCCGCGCCGCAAGCCGCTTCGACAAGGACGAGGAAGGCGGCACGCTGACGATCAGCTATACGCCAGCCAGCAACATCGCCTTTTTCGCCTACTTCGCCCCCTATTCGATGGAGCGGCATCACGATCTGGTGGCCGAAGCTGCCGCCAGCGAAGGGGTGGAGCTGCTGCGGCTCGGCACCACGCTTGACGGGCAGCCGCTCGACTGCCTCGAACTGGGCGAAGGCGATACCCAGGTCTGGATCACCGCGCGCCAGCATCCGGGCGAGACGCAGGCCGAATGGTGGGCCGAGGGCGCATTGGAATGCCTGACCGATCCCTCCGATCCTGTCGCGCGCGCCTTGCGTGCACGCTGCCGATTCCACATCGTGCCCAATTGCAATCCCGACGGCTCGCGCCGCGGGCATCTGCGCACCAATGCCGCAGGCACCAATCTCAACCGCGAATGGGACAACCCGACGGCTGATAAATCGCCCGAAGTTCTCGCTATCCTGGGCCATATGGACGCAACCGGCTGCGACTTTGCCATAGACGTGCATGGCGATGAGGCGATCCCGGCGGTGTTCCTGGCCGGCTATCACGGAATTCCCGGCCTCACGCCTGAACACGAGGCAGGGTATGACCGTTACCAGGCAATACTTGACCGGCGCACGCCCGATTTCCAGACCAGGCTGGGCTATCCCAAGGCCGCGCCCGGCAAGGCCAACCTCTCGATGTGCACGAACCAGGTTGCGCACCGGTTTGGCTGCACCGCGATGACGCTGGAAATGCCCTACAAGGATCTCGTCGATGCGCCCGAGCCTGAACAGGGCTGGAGCCCTGAACGCTGCAAGCTGCTGGCGCGTGATTGCCTCGCCGCGCTGCTCGAATGGCTTGACGAAGTCCGCTGACAGCCCTGCACTAGCCTGGCACGGGCCGCCGCTGCGCCCCGGTTCGCCTGGCTAACGGTTCATTCGCCCTTCGATCAGCCGGTCGACCAGCGAAGGATCGGCCAGGGTCGAGGTATCGCCGAGCGAACTAAACTCGTTCTCGGCGATCTTCCTCAGGATGCGGCGCATGATCTTGCCGCTGCGCGTCTTGGGCAGGCCATCGGTAAAATGGATGTGATCGGGTGAAGCAATCGGGCCGATTTCCTTGCGCACGTGATTGCGCAGCTCGGTGTAAAGCTCGGCCGAACCTTCTTCGCCCGCGTTCAGCGTGACATAGCAATAGATGCCCTGCCCCTTGATATCATGCGGATAGCCGACCACTGCCGCCTCTGCCACCAGCGCATGCAGCACCAGCGCGCTTTCAACTTCGGCGGTGCCCATGCGGTGGCCCGAGACATTGATCACATCGTCGACCCGCCCGGTGATCCAGTAATAGCCGTCTTCGTCACGGCGGCAGCCATCGCCGGTGAAATACTTGCCCTTGTAGGTGCTGAAATAGGTCTGCACGAAGCGCTCGTGATCGCCGTAGACGGTGCGCGCCTGCCCCGGCCAGCTATGGGTAAGGCACAGATTTCCGCTGGCCGGGCCTTCCAGCACTTCGCCTTCGCTGCCCACCAGTTGCGGGCGCACGCCGAAGAAGGGCATGCCCGCGCTGCCCGGCTTCATGTCATGGGCGCCGGGCAAGGTTGTGATCATGCAGCCGCCGGTTTCGGTTTGCCACCAGGTATCGATGATCGGGCAGCGTCCTTCGCCCACAACGTCGAAATACCAGCGCCAGGCCTCGGGGTTGATCGGCTCGCCCACAGTGCCGAGCAGGCGCAGCGACTTGCGGCTGCGGCTGGTGACGAAGTGATCCCCTTCGCGCATCAGCGCCCGGATCGCGGTAGGCGCGGTGTAGATGATGTTTACCTGATGCTTGTCGACCACGTCCCAGAAGCGGCCATGATCGGGATAGTTGGGCACGCCTTCGAACACTACGGCAGTCGCACCATTCATCAGCGGGCCATAGACGACATAGCTATGCCCGGTGACCCAGCCGATATCGGCAGTGCACCAGAACACTTCGCCCGGCTGGTAATCGAAGATGTAATTGAAGGTGGCGGCGGTCCAAACGCCATATCCGCCAGTGGTGTGGAGCACCCCCTTGGGCTTGCCGGTCGAGCCCGAGGTGTAAAGGATGAACAGCGGATCTTCCGCGCCCATCTCCTCGCACGGGCAATCGGCATCGGATGCAAGATCTTCGAACCAGTGATCGCGCCCATCGCGCATGGTGATTTCAGCACCGGTATGCCGCACCACCAGCACGCCATCGACTTCGACCCCGTGAAGCTCAAGCGCTGCATCGACATTGGCCTTGAGCGGCACAGATTTGCCGCCGCGCAGCCCGGTATCGGCGGTAACCACAAAACGGCTGCCGCAATCGGTGATACGGCCACTCAATGCCTCGGGCGAAAAGCCACCGAACACTACAGAATGCACCGCGCCGATCCGCGCGCAAGCGAGCATCGCCAGCACGCCTTCAATCACCATCGGCATGTAGATCGTGACCCGGTCGCCTTTCCTGACACCCAGTGCCTTGAGCGCATTGGCCATGCGCAGGACTTCGGCATGAAGCTCGCGATAGGTCAGGCTGCGACCGGGTGAGGCGGGATCGTCAGGCTCGAAGATCAGGGCGGTGGCATCGCCGCGCTCGGCCAGATGGCGATCGACCGCATTGTGGCAGAGGTTGAGCGCGCCATCGGCGAACCACTTGATATCGACCGGGTCATATGACCACTCGCCGCCCTTGGTGGGCGGCGTGGTCCAATCGAGCCGCTGCGCCTGCTCTAGCCAGAAGCCGTCCGGATCCTCGATGGATCGCCGGTACATCGCTTCATATTGCTCGGTTGTACAATGGGTCGGCCGGTCCTGGTGAGGGCGCCGCACAAATCCATCGCTTGCAGTTTGCATCGCTAACATTCTCCCCTTCTGTCGCGCCTTATACCCGAATCATTCCCTGGCGCATCACCCGGCTAGCTAAAATCGCGTCATTGGCAGGTTTGAACTCCTTCCAAGCTGCTGTATGTGGCGTTTATGGACGCGATTGGCAGCACAGCACCAGCATCATTTTGCGACACCTGCACCGTGCGCAATCGGGCGATCTGCTCAGACTTGTCGCGTGATGAGCTGGCCGTGCTCAATGGCATCGGGCGCCAGCGCAGGCTGAGCGCGGGCGAACAGCTGATCTGGGAAGGCGACGAGGCGGTGCTGGTCGCCAATGTGGTGGAGGGGCTGCTGAAGCTGTCGAGCTCAACGTCTGACGGGCGCGAACAGATCCTGGGCATTGCCTTTCCATCGGATTTTCTTGGCCGCCCCTTTGGCGGATCGACACCCTATGGCGTCGAAGCACTTACCGACGCGCAGGTATGTGTATTCGAACGCAAGGATTTTGACCGGTTTGCCAAGGAACATCCACGGCTTGAACACAAGCTGCTCGAACGCACGCTGGCCGAACTTGACCGGACGCGCAAATGGATGCTGCTGCTGGGCCGCATGAACGCCGAACAGAAGCTCGCCAGCTTCCTGCTTCAGGCTGCCGACCGCGCCAGCGAGGCTGGTGGCGACGGGCGCAGCTTCGACCTGCAACTATCGCGCCAGCAGATTGCCGACATTCTGGGGCTGACGATCGAAACCGTCAGCCGCCAGATGACAAAGATGAAGTCGCAAGGGCTGATCGATCTGCCCTCGCGCAGAGCCGTTACGATCCTCGACCGCGAAGCGCTCGAGGATCGTGCCGAATAGCCTGCGGCACCCCGCGCGTCAGAAGGTGTAGGTTACACCCGCACTCAGCACCCAGGGATCAAGCTTGTGTTCGGTTTCGATCACTACCACGTCCCCGGCAAACCAGCGCGCAGTCGTGTCGACGAAATAGCGTTTGGCATCCAGGCTTAGGCCAAAGCCCTTGTCCGACAGGGGGATGTCGATACCCGCCTGCAGCACGAAACCGAACTCGTCCGAAAAATCAGTATCGGTGATGCTCAGCGGCGCCGGGGTCGTGGCCGCACCCGGCTTGTCATTGATCCACAGGAAATAGGTCGCACCAGCGCCGATGTAGGGCTTCGCACCGCCCGCATCGAAATGATACTTGGCCGTGAAAGTCGCGGGAATGACGCGGGCGTTCGATACCAGCTCTGCCCCTGGCAGGCCGGAAACGGCGTCAACATCATGTTGCGTCACGCAGCAGATCGTTTCGACCGAGACATTGTTGGTGAAAAAATATTCGATCGCAATCGTCGGGACGTAATTGTCATTGGCCTTGGTTTGAGTGCCCGCAGGCAGGCCAGGATCAACCCTGAGTTCGGTGATCTTTCCGTCGGGCAAGACGGCAGTGCCCAGCAGTTTGACCTGTACGTCGCCGGTGCGATCATTGTCCTGCGCGGCGGCGGGGCTGGCAAGCATCGCCAGTGAGGCGGTGGCAGCTGCCAATAGAATCTTCATCACATGGTTTCCCTGTGGCTGCAGCGACCGCCCCTTGCGGCCCAGGATTTTTGCAACCTGAGGTCGCAATTGCTCCGTTGGAAAGGATGGTTCATTGATCCTGATCAAAGACCGAAATCGCCAACCTGGGTAATTGCGATCATGTTCTCGTATCCGGAGCGATCGTGCCCAAGGAATCGTTTGACAGATTTCGCCGCCAGATCCTGGCGCGCTGCGTTTCAGCGCAGGTCAGCGAACGCCTGTCAGAAATTGGTCAGTTCCAGCAGACACGCCGGGCAGAACGAATAGTGCTTTCAGCGACCGGAGATCAGCTGGTGTTCTTGGCTGAGGGGGCAACCAAGCTGATTGTTCGAATGCCGGATGCCAGCGAGCATGTGCTGGCATTCCACTTTCCCGGCGACATGATCTATGTACCGCAGCCCGAACAGGGCGCGATCAGCATGCTCGCCCTGGCAGACTGCCGTACCATAGCCTTTCCCGCCAATAGCTTCCTCGAAATCGCGGAAGCAGAGCCTTCAGTGCTGCGCACCATCCTGGCCCGCACACTGCTGGCGCTGCAACGCTGCCGCAACAAGGCGATTCGGCTGGGCCGCAAGTCTGCGCAAGAAAGGATCACCGATTTCCTGCTGGCTATGGCTGACCGGATTGGCGTGCCGGATGGCAATTCGATCCGGCTCAACTTGCCAATGTCCCGCCGCGACATCGGCAACAGCCTGGGCCTGACGATCGAAACCGTCAGCCGCCAGTTCACCGAGTTGCGCAATGAGCACTTGATTTCAACTGCGGGTCGCTCAATTGTGCGGCTTCACCATCTGGACGAACTGGCCACGCGCGCGGGCCATGTTTCGCGCTCAAACACACAAGCCAAAATTTGCGCTGAATCAAAGAGTGGCCTGCGGCCCGGCGCTATCGCAGCGGCAGACTAGGGGAACATACAATGCAAGCAGTACTTGGCCGCATCGGCATCTGGTCCGTCGTCCTGCTCGCCGCGATCATGGCGATTGTGGCTGCGAAGGACACGGTCTTTGCCGTTCACATGACGATCGTCGCGATCGCCGCCTTTCTCTTGATCGTATTCACCGCAAGAAATTACGATCCGCTGGCCAAGGCGCAGAGCATGTTCCGGATGCCAGCCGGGCCATCGCGCTATGATGATGATCCGATCCGCTGGGGCGTGATTGCAACCATATTCTGGGGCATGGCCGGTTTCGCGGCGGGGCTGTTCATCGCGCTGCAGATGGTATTCCCCCAGCTCAATTTTGAGCCTTATCTCAATTTCGGCCGGCTACGCCCGCTGCACACTTCAGCGGTGATCTTCGCCTTTGGCGGCAATGCGCTGATCGCCACCAGTTTCTATGTCGTGCAGCGCACCTGCCGCGCCACTTTGGCCTTCCCCACGCTCGCGCGGTTCGTGTTCTGGGGCTACCAGCTGTTCATCGTACTGGCGGCCACCGGCTATCTGCTGGGTGTTACCCAGTCGCGCGAATATGCCGAGCCGGAATGGTATGTCGACTTGTGGTTGACGATTGTCTGGGTCGCCTATTTCATCGTGTTCATGGGCACGATCGTGCGCCGGAATGAACCGCATATCTATGTCGCCAACTGGTTCTACCTCGCCTTCATCATCACCATTGCCATGTTGCACATCGTCAACAATCTGGCGGTGCCCGTCAGCTTCCTCGGCGCGAAGAGCTACAGCGCCTTTTCCGGGGTGCAGGATGCGCTGACGCAGTGGTGGTATGGTCACAACGCGGTGGGCTTCTTCCTCACTGCGGGCTTCCTGGCGATGATGTATTACTTCGTGCCCAAGCAGGCCGAGCGGCCGGTCTATTCCTACCGCTTGTCGATCATTCACTTCTGGAGCCTGATCTTCCTCTATATCTGGGCCGGGCCGCACCACCTCCATTACACGGCGCTGCCCGACTGGGCGCAGACGTTGGGCATGGTTTTCAGCATCATGCTGTGGATGCCCAGCTGGGGCGGGATGATCAACGGTCTGATGACGCTTAATGGCGCGTGGGACAAGGTCCGTACCGATCCGATCATCCGCATGATGGTGATGGCGCTCGCCTTCTACGGGATGAGCACATTCGAAGGCCCGATGATGAGCATCAAATGGGTCAACAGCCTGAGCCACTATACCGACTGGACCATTGGCCACGTTCACTCCGGCGCGCTGGGCTGGAACGGAATGATCACTTTTGCCTGCATCTACTTCCTGGTGCCGCGCTTGTGGCAACGCGAGCGGATGTATTCGCTGCGAATGATCAACTGGCACTTCTGGCTGGCAAGTGCGGGAATCGTCTTCTACGCGGGCAGCATGTGGGTGGCCGGGATCACTCAGGGCCTGATGTGGCGCGAATACGGAGTTGACGGCTATCTGGTGAACAGCTTCGTCGACACTGTCGCAGCGCTGAAGCCAATGTTCGCCCTGCGCGCTTTCGGGGGCCTGCTCTACCTCTCGGGCGCGGTCGTGATGAGCTACAACATCTGGATGACGATCGCAGGCAATCTGCGCGAGGAAGCTCCGATGACCGAGACCCCGCATAATGAAGCTGCCGACCGTCCCATTGCTGCAGTTCCGGCCGAATAGGAGCGCAATCCATGAGCAACTCGAACAACCAAAACTCGACGCGCCACCAGAAGCTGGAGCGCAATATCACGCTGATGGCGGTCGCCACGCTGGTAACGGTCGCGATCGGCGGGCTGGTGCAGCTCACCCCGCTGTTCTACCTCGACAACACGATTGAGAAGGTTGAGGGCATGCGCCCCTATACCCCGCTCGAACAAGCCGGGCGCGACATCTATATCCGCGAAGGCTGCTATGTCTGCCACAGCCAGATGATCCGCCCGTTCCGCGACGAGGTCGAGCGTTATGGCCCTTACAGCCTGGCCGCGGAAAGCATGTATGATCACCCATTCCAATGGGGATCAAAGCGCACCGGGCCGGATCTGGCGCGGGTTGGCGGGCGCTATTCGGATGAATGGCATGTCCAGCACCTCACCGATCCGCAAAGCGTGGTGCCTGAAAGCATCATGCCGCAATACGGCTTCCTGGGAGAGACCACGCTGCATGTGCCCGATGCGGCAGGCACGCTTGTCGCGCTCAGCCGGGTCGGCGTGCCCTATAGTGAAACCGATATCGAGATGGCCGAGGCGGACCTGATCGCGCAGGCCAATCCCGATGTCGATCCGGGCGACCTGGCAATGCGCTATCCCAAGGCGCAGATCCGCGATTTCGACGGCAATCCCAGGCGCGTCACCGAAATGGACGCGCTGGTTGCCTATCTCCAGATGCTGGGCACGTTGGTTGATGTCAGCAGTGCTGCCGCGCAGCAGGAGCTGGCCGAGGAGAAGGGGCGATGAGCGATTACGACACCTTGCGCCATTTCGCAGATAGTTATGGGCTGCTGGCAATGACCGTGCTGTTCCTGGCACTGTGCGCCTGGCCCTTCCGGCCCGGAGCAAGAGCTCGCAACCATGAAGCCGCCCACTCGATCCTGAAGGACCAAGACGATGGCGAATGATCCGAACACGCCCAATCGCATTGACGAGCCCACCGGCACCGAATTCGTCGGGCATGAATGGGACGGTATCGAAGAGCTCAACACGCCGCTGCCGCGATGGTGGCTCTGGACCTTCTACGCCACAGTCGTCTGGGCGTTGGCCTATTCGGTTGCCTATCCCGCGTGGCCGATGCTCAGCCGGGCCACAGAGGGCGTGCTGGGCTGGACCAGCCGCGGCCAGTTGATGGAGGAAATGGGCGCCGCCGATGCAGCCCATCAAACGGTCAAGGAACAACTGGCCGCCGTTGACATCATCAAGTGGCAAGACAATCCGGAATTGATGCAGAAAGCCGTTGCCGGGGGCGCGGCGGCCTTCAAGGTCAATTGCGTACAATGCCACGGCTCTGGCGCGGCAGGTTCAGCCGGATATCCCAACCTCAACGATGACGACTGGTTGTGGGGCGGCGATATCGAAGCGATCGAGCTCACCATCAAGCACGGTATCCGCTGGGACGGCGACAGCCAGAGTCGCACCAGCCTGATGCCTGGATTTGACGGGATCTTCAGCGATGCCCAGGTCACCAGCCTTGTAGGCCATGTCCGCTCGCTCAGTGGGCAAGGCGAATCGAACACAACTGGCGCGCAGTTGTACGCCGATAACTGCCTTGCCTGCCATGGCCCGGCAGGGGGCGGCGACCGATTGCAGGGCGCGCCCGCGCTCAATGACGCGATCTGGCTCTATGGTAGCGACGCAGCCAATATCCGCACGCAGATCCTCAGGCCCCGCCACGGAGTAATGCCAGGCTGGCAGGATCGGCTCGATCCGGTTACAGTCAAGATGCTGGCCGCCTATGTCCACTCGCTGGGCGGCGGCGAACAGGTGCCGGCGATGGCGCCGGAACCGGTAACGGAAGATAATGTCCAACCCTGACGATCGACCATCGGCAAGCGGCACACAGGATCGCTGGGCCAAGGCAGTACCGGGCGGTGGTGGGGGAACAGCAGCCCCCCACACATCTGCACCGCGCAAATCCGCGCCCGCCGCCGCCGACCAGCTCTACGAGAAGCACAAGACCGTCCATAACAAGCGGATCGACGGGCCATTCCGGCGCTTCAAGTGGTTGGTGATGCTGATTACTCTGGGCATTTACTACGTTACACCGTGGCTCCGCTGGGATCGTGGGCCCTACGCACCCGACCAGGCAGTGTTGATCGACCTCGCCAATCGCCGCTTCTACATGTTCGGGATCGAGATCTGGCCGCACGAATTCTATTTCGTCGCGGGCCTGCTGATCATGGCCGGGATCGGGCTGTTCCTGGTCACCAGTGCGGTGGGCCGCGCATGGTGCGGCTATGCTTGCCCGCAGACCGTGTGGACCGACCTGTTCCAGCATATCGACCGGCTCATTGACGGAGATCGAAACGCCCGCATCCGGCTTGATAAAGCGCCCTGGACTGCATCAAAACTTGCGCGGCGGCTGTTCAAATGGTCCATCTATCTCGCCATCGCCTTTGCAACCGGAGGCGCCTGGATCCTGTATTTCGCTGATGCGCCAACTCTGTTCCGGGACTTTTTTACCCTTCAGGCCGCGCCGGTTGCCTATGGCACGGTAGCGATCCTGACCGCGACCACATTTGCCTTGGGCGGCTTCATGCGCGAACAGGTATGCATCTATATGTGCCCCTGGCCGCGCATCCAGACCGCGATGCTCGATGAGAAGTCGCTGATCGTCACCTATAAGGACTGGCGCGGCGAACCACGCGGCAGCTTGAAGAAGGCGGAAAAGAATCCCGAGGCCTTCGGCGACTGCATCGATTGCCTGCAATGTGTCGCGGTATGCCCAACCGGGATCGACATTCGCGAAGGCCCGCAGATCGGCTGCATCACTTGCGCACTGTGTATCGACGCCTGCGACCGGGTGATGAAGGATATCGGTCGGCCGCGTGGGCTGATCGATTATGCTACATTGGACGATTGCAAGGCCGAACAGGCTGGCGAGGCCCCGCGCCCTGCGTGGAAGGCGCTGCTCCACCCGCGCACGCTGGTCTACTTCACTATATGGGGTTCGATCGGCCTCGCACTGCTGTTTGCGCTCGGAACACGCAACCGCACCGATCTGACAGTCTCTCCCGATCGCAATCCGCCCTTCATGCTGCTGCGCGATGGTTCGGTTCGCAATGCCTACACGCTCAAGCTGCGCAACATGGAAGGCCGCCCGCGCGCGATGGAAATCGCGCTTGAAGGCCTGCCCGGCGCGGTGCTGTGGACCGACACTATCCCGCAGGGTTCGGCCGCGCGCAGCCAGGTGGTGGAAGTTCCCGCCGATCTCACGCAGACAGTGCGCGCCTATGTCGCCGCGCCTGCGGGAACCGGCGAGCAGAACTTCACTTTCGTCCTGACCTCGCAAGACGAGCAGGCTGAGAGCGACAGCGAGGAAACCCTCTTCACCGCGCCAGGAGGCCAATGATGAGGCGCGAATTCACCGGTCGGCATATGCTGATCGTGCTGGTCGCCGGCTTCGGCGTGGTGGTGGCGGTCAACTTCTTCATGGCCAGCCTCGCCGCGCGCGGCTTCAGCGGTGTGGTCGTCGAAAACAGCTATGTCGCGAGCCAGCATTTCAACGGCTGGCTGGCGCAGGCTGAAAGGCAGCAGGCGCTGGGCTGGGAGGCAAAGCTTGCCCGAGCGGAAGATGGCCGCTTGCGCGTCGAAACCAGCGGGGTTCCGGCCTCTGCCACGCTTCGCGCAGACATCCGCCGCCCGCTGGGGGATCCAGAATTGGCCGAGCTTGAGCTGGTCCCTGACGGAACCGATGCCTTTACCACGCCGGAACCGGTGGCTGACGGGCGCTGGATCATTCGCCTGTATATCGATGCCGGCGGGCAGGAATGGCGGCGGGAAGAGCACTTGCCGTGAATGCGCCGCAAACCATCCCCGCCGACGAAGCGCGGGAGCTGGTCGATACCCGCTTCACCGTGCCGGGGATGCGCTGCGCGGGCTGCATAGCCAAGCTTGAACGCGAATTGCCCAAGGTTCAGGGTATCGAAGATGCGCGGGTCAATTTTTCCGCCAAGCGAGTGGCGCTGCGGCATGTCCCGGAACTTGACGAAGCCCGGCTGATCGAAGCGATCGAAGCGCTCGGCTTCGAGGCGCAGCGGGTCGCCGACAATCCGCTGGGGCAGGACGATGCCGATCGCAGGCTGCTGCTGCGCGCGGTGGCGGTGGCGGGCTTCGGCATGATGAATATCATGCTGCTCTCGGTCAGCGTGTGGTCGGGCGCGGGAGGCGTCACCAAGCAGCTGTTCCACTGGCTTTCGGCAATCATCGCCATCCCCGTGATCGCCTATGCGGGCAGGCCGTTCTTCGCTTCCGCCTGGATGGCGCTGAGCCACCGCCGCACCAATATGGACGTGCCGATTTCGATCGGCGTGCTGCTGGCGACAGCACTGAGTTTTTACGAAACGCTGACCGGCGGGGCGCATGCCTATTTCGACAGCGCGGTGATGCTGCTGTTCTTCCTGCTTACCGGACGCGCGCTTGATGCAATGATGCGCGGCAAGACCCGCGCCGGGATCGGCGCACTGCTTGGGCGCATGGGCAGGAGCGCTTCGGTGCTTGGCGCAGACGGCACCATCGAGCGAATGGCGGCGGAACAGCTCACGCCGGGCATGGTGATGCTGGTCGCGGCCGGGGAATCGCTGGCCGCAGACGGCGAAGTGATCGAGGGCGCCAGTGCGATCGACAATTCGATGCTGACCGGCGAAAGCCGGCTCGAATCCGCCGGACCGGGCAGCGAAGTTCACGCCGGATCGATCAATGTCATGGCCCCGATCCGCGTGCGCGCCAAGGCCGTGGCGAGCGATACCAAGCTGGCCGAGATTGCGCGGCTCATGGACGAAGCGGGCCAATCGCGCAGCCGCTATGTCCGCATTGCAGATCGCGCATCGCGCATTTACGCCCCGGCGGTGCACACTCTGGCGCTGCTTGCCTTTGTCGGCTGGATGCTGGCGGGCGCTGGTTGGCATCAAGCACTGCTGATTTCGATCGCGGTGCTGATTATTACTTGCCCTTGTGCGCTGGGGCTGGCGGTTCCCGCTGCGCAAGTGGTGGCAAGCAACGCGCTGCTCAGGCAGGGCCTGCTGGTGAAAGACGGCACCGCGCTCGAGCGGCTGGCGGAAGTCGATTGCGTGCGCTTTGACAAGACCGGCACGCTGACGCTGGGCCGGCCGCGCCCGGATTTGCGCGGCCTCGATGAGGAGGCCGGGGCGATCGCGCTGGCACTGGCACAAAATTCGCGTCACCCGCTCAGCAAGGGGCTGGCCCAGGCGCTGCTGGCCAATGGCGTTGTGCCCGCGTCGGTTACCGATGTGGTTGAGCGAGCAGGTGAGGGCATATTCGCCAGGTTCGGGGGAACCGACGTCGCGCTCGCCCGACCCTCGGAGGCTTCGGACCATCCGATGAGCGAGCTGAGGATCGGCGATCGGCGAATCGCCATCCATTTCGCTGATCCTCTGCGCGAGGATATTGCCGAAACACTGCACCAGCTCGCGCTGATGGGCTTGCATGCCGAATTGCTGTCGGGCGACCGCAAGGACGCTGTCGAGGCTGTGGCCCGTCAATTCAAGCTGCCCGGCGCAGGCGGGCTTTCACCGGCTGACAAGCTTGACCTGCTCAACAAGTTGAAAGCGGACGGGCATTACCCTTTGATGGTGGGTGACGGGCTTAACGATGGGCCAGCGCTCGCCGCCGCGCATGCCGCGATTGCACCGGGCAGTGCCAGCGATGCCAGCCAGCAGGCCGCCGATGCGGTGTTCATCGGCGAACGCCTGATCCCGGTCGCCAAGGCAGTGCAAGTGGCACGAGCAACCATGCGCATCGTGAAGCAGAATTTCGCGTTCGCAATCGGCTACAACGTCCTTGCCGTGCCGCTGGCGCTGGCGGGCCTCGTCACCCCGCTGATCGCCGCCATTGCCATGTCGCTGAGTTCGCTGATCGTGGTCGGCAATTCGCTGCGACTTGCAAGGGCCGCCTGATGACGGGGCTGATGTTCCTTATTCCTGTAGCGCTGGGGATGGGTGCGCTGGGCCTTGCCATGTTTTTCTGGGCGATGAAGAACGGCCAGTTCGAGGATCTCGACGGCGCTGCCCAACGCATTCTGATCGATGAAGACGAAGATCAGGATGAGGACGAGAAATGTTGATCGTGCGCACCGCCACCCTGGCGCTGCTGGTCGGCACGCTGCCGTTGCAACCGGCCTCCGCTCAAGGTGCCACGATCGCCGCCCGGCTCTGCGACGGCAGCAGCATAGCGATCCCCCTGGGCGATGATGAGGAGCCCCAGCCGCCTGTCCCCTGTCCAGCCAAGGCATGCCATGCCGGAACTTGCCGAAAGCAAATTGATCGATCTCAATGAATTCCTTTGCCGATCTGCCATTCATGATCGGCATGTGGCCCTATCATCCCGAACTGCTTGCGACGCCCGTCCCGCGTTACACCAGCTTTCCGACGGCGGCGGAATTCGGCCCTGTCAGCGCGCACCTCTTCATCGAGCAGCTCGAACAGGTCGCAAGCGAGATCTCGCTCTATGTCCACATCCCGTTCTGCGAGAAGATTTGCCATTACTGCGGCTGCAACACTGCCGCGGCAGGCCGGCGCCATCGGCTCGAAACCTATCTCGACGCGCTCCAGCGCGAAGCGGCACTGCTGGCTGACCATTTGCCGCCAAATGTAGCGGTCAGCCGCCTCTCCTTTGGCGGAGGCAGCCCCAATGCCATATCGCCGCTCGATTTCGCGCGCCTGTTAAGCTGCCTCACGGTCCATTTCCGGCTGGCCAGCCCGCATATTTCGATCGAAGTCGATCCGCGCGCGATGAGCAGGGAATGGGCCGAGGTTATCGGAAGTTCGGGCATCGCCCGCGCCAGCCTGGGGGTGCAAACCTTTGCGCCCGAAACCCAGGCTTCCATCGGCCGGATCCAGCCACCTGAAATGATCGAGCAAACCACCGCATGGCTGCGCATGGCCGGGGTAACCTCGCTCAATTATGACCTGATGTATGGCCTGCCCGGCCAGGAGTGGAGCGACCTGGAGGACACGCTGGAACGCAGCTGCGCCTTGGGCGCCGACCGCATCGCACTGTTCGGCTATGCCCATGTGCCGCATCTGATCCCGCGTCAGCGGGTGATCCCGGCGGACGATTTGCCTGGTCTCGATGCACGCTTCGAAATGGCTGCACGCGGATATGAATATCTTACCGCGCGTGGTTATGCGCCGGTGGGGTTCGATCATTTCGCCCTGCCCGCAGACCCGCTGGCAATCGCGGCACGCGATGGCTCCCTGCGGCGCAATTTCCAGGGTTTCACCGATGATACGGCGCCGGTGCTGATCGGGATTGGCGCCTCGGCGATCAGCAGCTTTCCCGAACTTCTGGTGCAGAATGAAAAGAACAGCGGCCGCTATCGCATGCAATTGTCGCAGGACCGTCTACCGGTCGCCCATGGGATCAGACGCAGCTCCGATGACCAGGCGCGCGGCAAGGTGATCGAGGCCTTGTTGTGCCAGGGCACAGCAGATTTGCCACAGGCGCTATTGCGCGAGGCGAAGCCGCGGCTCGCACCGTTCCTTGATGCGGGGCTGGCTTCGCTCGATGGCGCAAGACTGCAAATCGAACCAGGCGGGCTGCCCTATGCACGCAGCGTGGCCGCACTGTTCGATCCCTATCGCCAGGATTCGCAGCGGCGCTTCAGCTCGGCAGTGTAAGCCGCCGCGAGGTTAGTCGCGGTTTTCCAGCCCGTGCTCGGCGCGCGCGATTTGGTGCAGCCAGTCGGCATGGCGCGGCGCCTTCTTCGTCTGGCTCCATTCTTCGAGCATCAGCGGGGCAACGCGCCTCAGCTCTGCATATTGCTCATCAGTGCCAATATCGGCGGCGAGTTCGATGCGGTGGCCATTGGGATCGAAGAAATAGATCGACTTGAAGATGCCGTGGTGAGTCGGCCCGAGCACATCGATGCCCTGGGCCTCGATATGCGCCTTGGCGGCCAGCAGCTCTTCTTCCGACGCGACCCGGAAGGCCAGGTGCTGGACCCATTGCGGCGTGTTTCCGTCCCGCCCCATCTGCGGCTGGTTCGGAAGCTCGAAAAAGGCGAGGACGTTGCCATTCCCCGCATCGAGGAAGACATGCATGTAAGGATCGTACTCGCCGGTCGAGGGCACATTATCCTCGGCAAAGGCAGTGGTGTATTCCATGCCCAGCACGCGGCCATACCATTCAACCGTTTCCTTCGCGTCCTTGCAGCGATAGGCGGCGTGGTGGATGCCGGAAGGCTTGATCGCGCTCATTCTGCCGGCTCCCCCTGTACTTCGAGCACGCCGCGGCGGATCTGGTCGCGCTCCATGCTTTCGAACAGTGCCTTGAAATTTCCTTCGCCGAAACCTTCGTCACCCTTGCGTTGGATGAATTCGAAGAACACCGGGCCGACCTGAGCTTCGGCAAAGATCTGCAACAGCAGGCGCGGCTGGCCACCTTCGGTCGAACCGTCGAGCAGGATGCCGCGCATCCTGAGCTGGTCCACATCCTCGCCATGGCCGGGCAGGCGTTCGCCCAGCATTTCGTAATAGGTCGCGGGCGGCGCAGTCATGAACGGCACACCAAGCGCCTTGAGGTTATCCCAGCATTTGACCAGATCATCGCAGATCAGCGCGATATGCTGGATCCCTTCACCGTTGAACTGGCGCAGGAATTCCTCGATCTGGCCCTTCCCGCCCTCTCCCTCTTCGTTGAGCGGGATACGGATCTTGCCGTCCGGTGCAGTCAGCGCCTTGGAGGTGAGGCCGGTATATTCGCCCTTGATGTCGAAGAAGCGGATTTCGCGGAAATTGAACAGGCTCTCGTAATAGTCCGCCCAGTATTTCATGCGGCCGGTGTAGACGTTGTGCGTCAGGTGATCGATCAGTTTGAAACCCGCGCCTTCAGGATGCCTTTCAACGCCCGGCAGATATTCGAAATCGATGTCATAGATCGACAGGCCCTCACCCTTCTCGTCAGGATAGCGATCGACCAGGTAGAGGATCGCGCCGCCGATGCCGCGGATCGCGGGGATTGCCAGTTCCATCGGGCCGGTTTCGACTGCAACGGGCTCCGCCCCCTGATCAATGAGATGCTCCCACGCCACAGCGGCATTGCGCACCCGGAAAGCCATGCCGCAGGCCGAGGGACCATGCTCGCGCGCGAAATACCATGCCGCGCTGCGCGGCTCGTAATTGGCGATCAGATTGATCCCGCCCTGGCGCCACAGGTGCACATCCTTCGAACGGTGAGTCGCAACATGGGTGAAGCCCATCGCTTCGAACACGGGTTCGAGCACACCCTCCTCTGGCGCGCAGAACTCCACGAATTCAAAGCCGTCGAGGCCGGCGGGGTTCTCAAACAGGTCGGACGGGTGCTTGGTCATGGCAATCCTTGGTTGGAATCAATATAGTTTCGTTTGAAACTAAATACGCCAAACCTGCCCGATTGTCAAAATCTGCCTCAATCTACCGATGCCAGGGCGATCAGCCCGCCAGCCGGCCGATATTGAGGCCGCGTTCGTCCTGCGTCACGTTAAGCTTCGCGCCGAATGGCTCGCCGCCTTCGAACAGCGCGCGGGTCGGCCCGTGCGAAAGATCCGCGTTGCCGCACACCCGCTCGCCCGCATCATTGCGCCCGATGAAAATCGCCACGCTGCCTTTCCTGCCATGGTTGATGGTGTAGCTTTCCACCGTGGTGCTGGAAAACGCGCCCTCGCCGCGCGGCACGGCGTCGGTCGCCTTCGCAAGCTTGGAAAAGCGATCATTTCCCGACCAGTCGGCAGGCTCGGTGGAGTAAATCCCGGTCGAATATTTGCTCATCCAACCACCATTGGCGCCGACCAGCGCGTAGGAGCGGCGATCCTTGCGCACCCGATCCACCGCTTCGCAGATGGCATGGGCGGAATAATTGTTCCCCGCTCCGCCGAAGAATGGCAGCCCGCCGGTGAGCGTCAGCCCGCGCGGATCATCTGGCGCAATGCCGAAATGGTCTATCGCGTTGAAAACGGGGATGGCGAAGCATGAATAGAAATCGAGATAGGCCATCTCGTCCATGCCCCTGCCCGCCCGCTCCAAGGCTCTCTCGAGCGACGCGATCGAGGCCGGGCTGCGGCTGAGATCGGGCCGCTGGGTCAACTCCAGCTCGGTCGCGGCGGACACGGCGTGGATATGCACCCACTTGCTTTCCGGCACGCCCAACTGCCGCGCCAGTCCGGCGCTGGCGATGATGATCGCAGCAGCCTGGTTCACCTGGTCACGCGCCACCGTCATGCGCGTATAGGGCTCTGCCACGATCCGGTTGCGCTCTGTCACCGTCGCCAGCTCTTCCGCGCTGCGTTCAACCGGGGCTGCGGAATGGGGATTGGCGGCGGCAACCTGGGTGAAGGGTGCGAACAGCTGGCCGATCTTCGCACGGTAATCCTGGAGCGACAGGCCAAGATCGGCGCGCCGCCGGTTTTCGCACAGCGCGTAAAGCGGGATCGCGCCAGCCGCACCATGCGCCATCAGCGCGGGCTCGAGCAAGCCGTCGAGCCCGTAACCGCGATCCTCGATCTCGCCGCCAACTTGCTCAGACCAGTCGGGCTTCTCGCCCTTTGCAGAGAGCGCAAGTACGGTCGAAATTGCTTCCGAACCCACGATTGCCGCGCACTGGCTTTCGCCCACCGCAATGGCTGCGGCGAACTCGCCGAGATATTGCTGGTTGGTCTGCCCGCCGGTGGTCGATAGGATTGCGCGCTTCGGGTTGGCGCCGACCCGCCTGGCATAGGCACGCGGCACATTGTCTGCCCCGCCAAATGGCCGCTCGGCACCCGGGCGCGACATCTCGAACTGGCGGATCGCCGCCAGCGTATCGATAGCCCCGGCAAGATCCCCGCTAGCGGTGCTGTCGGCAATGGCCGCTACCAGCGCCCGCCCGCCAAGGTCCATATAGGATAGCGCCTGATATCCCTTGTCCTGCGGACGTTCGGAATATTGCCCTACCCCGATGATGACGGGCGTGTTGTCGGCAATCATGCCGCCTGCCTTAGTCGGCGAAGTCGGTCACGCGTTCGACGATGATTGCGGGTGCCATCCCGCCTGCCGCACACATCGTGACAAGGCCATAGCGGCCGCCGCGACGCTCAAGCTCGTCGATAATGGTACCGATCAGGATCGATCCGGTCGCGCCGATCGGGTGGCCAAGCGCAATCGAGCCGCCGTTGACGTTGACCTTGTCCCAATCGAGCCCGAGATCGCGCACGAATTTGGCCGCAACCACGGCGAAGGCCTCGTTGATTTCAAACAGGTCGATATCCTCAAGCGTCAATCCCGCCTTTTCCAGCACGCGCCTGGCGGCCGGCACCGGTGCATTGAGCATCAGCGTGGGATCATCGCCCATATTGGCGGTGGCGACGATCCGCGCACGCGGCTTCAGCCCGTGGCTCTGCGCATATTCCTTGCTCGTCACCAGCACCGCCGCTGCACCATCGACCACGCCTGACGAATTGCCGGCATGGTGGAAATTCCTGATCTCGAGGTCAGGATATTTTTGGTTGACCAACTTGCGGAACGTCGTCCCTTCCGCATCAATCGGAACGTCCGCGATCTTGGTGAAGGCCGGTTCCAGCTGCGCCAGCCCTTCGCGCGTTGTCTGCGGTCGCGGATATTCGTCATGGTCGAGGATCACATTGCCTTCGTCGTCCACCACCGGAATGATCGATTTGGCAAAGCGCCCTTCGGCAATCGCTTCGGCGGCGCGCTGCTGGCTGCGATAGCCGACTTCGTCGAGCTCTTCGCGGGTAATGCCCTCCATGCTGGCAATCGCATCGCCGCAAATGCCCTGGTGGCTCTGCGGATGCACTTTCTGCAGGCGCTCATTGTAGCTGCCCATCATCGGCGGCTTGATCCCGGCCTGCATCTTTTCCTTCGCCATCTGCGCGGTCAGGCTCATCATTTCGGTGCCGCCTGCGACCACGCAATCGGCCATGCCGCTCATCACCTGTGCCGCTGCCAGGTTCACGGAAGTGATCCCGCCGCCGCAGAAGCGGTCAAGCGTCATGCCCGAACTGGTGATGTCATAGCCTGCATCAAGCGAGGCCATGCGGCCCATGTCACCGCCCTGCATGCCGTCCTGGGTCGAGACTGACCAGATCACGTCATCAACCGTCGTGGTATCGAGATGGTTGCGATCCTTGATCGCCTTGAGCACGGTGGCTGCCAGATGCTGCGGATGTTCGGCAGCGAGTGCGCCCTTGCCCTGCTTGCCGATGCCGCGCGGCGTGCGGACTGCGTCAATGATATATGCCTCGCCCATGGGGGATCCTCTCGATTAGCGAAAATGCGGTTGACGCATTCGTAAAGCTTGGCCAGCACATGCACAAGAATTCAGTTGCAATTCAAAATGCCACAAATTGATAGGAGAGAGCGCCGATGAGCGAAGATCTGCTGACCGAAGAGCGTGACGGCATACTGATCATCACGATCAACCGCCCCGAAGCGAAAAATGCGATGAACAAGGCCGCTGCCGAAGGCATCGCTGCGGCGATCGACCGGCTCGACAGCGATGACAATCTTCGCGTAGGTATCCTTACCGGGGCGGGAGGCACCTTCTGTTCGGGCATGGATCTGAAAGGCTTCCTGCGCGGCGAATCGCCCAGTATCGAGGGGCGCGGATTTGGCGGCATCACGCAAAAGGGCCCGGTCAAGCCGCTGATCGCGGCGGTTGAAGGCTATGCCCTGGCCGGCGGTATGGAGCTGATGATCAGCTGCGATCTCATTGTGGCCAACAAGGATGCCAAATTCGGCATTCCCGAGGCCAAGCGCGGGCTGGCAGCGGCAGCGGGCGGGTTGATGAAATTGCCCAGCATGATCCCGCCCAAGATCGCGATGGAGCTGGCGCTGACGGGCGAGTTCATCGACGCGGCGCGCGCTTATGAGCTCGGCCTGCTCAACCGCGTGGTCGATGGCCCTGCGCTTGATGCTGCGATCGAACTCGCTCGCAAGATCAACGAAAACGGGCCGCTGGCGGTGCGGGTATCCAAGCAGATAGTCGACGAATCGCGCGGCTGGGGGCTTGAAGAACGCTGGGAAAAGCAGGCCAAGCTGCTGCCGCAGGTGTTCATGAGCGAAGACGCCCGCGAAGGCGCCGCCGCCTTTGCCGAGAAACGCAAGCCCAACTGGAAGGGCAAGTAAGCCCGCGCCACGCAAGCTATCCATTGGAGAGGAATAAAATGCCCGCGATCAATGTCCCCCAGCCCGAATTCATGGAAGACGAGGAAATCTCGATCTTCGCTGATGCGGTAGGCAAGTTCTATCAGCAACACGCACCGGAAAAGCGCATTCTGAAATGGCGCGAAGACGGGCAGGTTGAACGCGAGTTCTGGCATGAGGCCGGGCAGGCAGGCCTGCTGGGCGTTTCAGTGCCCGAGGAATACGGCGGCCACGGCGGCGATTTCCGGCATGATATGGTCGTTATCGACCAGCAGGCGAAACACGGCGTGGAAGGCTTTGCCGCCAGCCTCCACAACACCATTATCCTGCCCTATCTGGTGCGGCATGGCACCGAAGAGCAGAAGAAGAAATATCTGCCCAAGCTGGTGACGGGCGAGCTGGTCAGCGCAATTGCGATGACCGAACCGGGTGTCGGCTCCGACTTGCAGAGCATCACCACTACCGCGCTGAAAGACGGCAATGGCTACCGCATCAACGGCGCAAAGACCTATATCTCCAACGGCCAGACGGCCGACTTCATCATCGTCGTAGCCAAGACCGATCCCAACGAGCGAGCCAAGGGCATTTCGCTGATGCTGCTGGAGACCGAAGGCGCGCAAGGATTCCAGCGCGGCAAGAAGCTCGACAAGATCGGGCTCGATGCGGCCGATACTTCGGAACTGTTCTTTGATGATGTGTTCGTGCCGGCTGAAAACGTGCTGGGCGGAGTGGAAGGAAAGGGCTTCTACCAGCTGATGGGCGAGCTGCCGCAGGAACGCCTGATTATCGCGATGGGCGCGATGACGGGGATAGAGAAGGCACTCGAAACCACCCTGGAATTCGTCAAGGAACGCAAGGCGTTCGGCCAGACGATCTGGGATTTCCAGAACACCCAGTTCGTGCTGGCTGACCTCAACGCGCGCGGCACGGCAGCGCGGGTTTTCGTGAACGACTGCATCGCCCGCCACCTGAAAGGTGAACTTGACGTGGCAACCGCCTGCATGGCCAAATACTGGGTCACCGAGTTGCAAGGCGAGGTAGTGGACAAATGCCTGCAATTCCACGGCGGCGCAGGCTACATCAACGATTATCCGATCGCGCGGATGTATCGCGACAGTCGTATCACCCGGATCTTCGGCGGTTCGAACGAAGTCATGAAAATGGTCATTGCACGCTCGATGTAATTTGGGCGGCACAACCACGCACCAGCGAGTGCAAGGAAGAGGGGCGGCCCGCGCAGTGCGAGCCGCCCCTTCTTTGGTTCAGCCGTTACCGTTCGCGCCAGGGCGCGAACGACACGATCAGAATTTGATGCCTACCGCAACGCCGTAGCGGCGCGGATCGAGCGTGAAGATATTCGTGAACAGGCCCGACGAGGCATCGGTGATGTAGAGGCCGGTCACCGAATCGCTGTCGAAGATGTTCTGCACGAATGCTCGAGCGAACCAGCTGTCTTCCGCCGAATTGAGCTGGATCTGGGCATTCGCCTGGACGAACGGCGCGATGCGATTGACATTGCCGTTGAAGACATTGCCATATTGCTCGCCTGTCATCGCCACGTCGACACGCGGCACCAACGTCATCCCGCTGGCAAATTCATGCGAATATTGCACGCCGACCGAGGCCTTCATTTCCGGCGCCTGCGGCAGCTTGTTGCCCCTCAGGTTCACTTCCACGCCGGGGCTAAGCACTTCGATGCCGCCGAACAGGCCGCCGATCGCCGCAGCCTGGGCTTGCAGCACCGAGCAGATGCTGAAAGCGCCCGATGAGGCGATGTTGCCGTCGGCCGGGAATTCGGTGACCCCTTGCAGGCCGAGGCCAGGATTGATCGTATTGACGAAGGCATCCGGCCCGCCGGGCGCACCGCCCGTGACCGCGCAGTTGGCGCCGTTGGTGATGTCCTTGATGATCACTGCATTGGGATCACCGCCGCCCGGATCCCGCGAATCCGAGAAGAACTGGTCACCGGCAACTTCGGCATTGAGATAGCTGAAGTTCATGTTGATCAGCCAGTTGTCATCGGGGCGGATCAAGGATTCAAGCTCGACCCCCCAGATGTTCGCGTCGATCGTATCGTTGACGGAAGTCCGGGCAATGATGCGGCTGAGCTGCAATCCCTTGTACTTGTAATAGAAGGCTGTGGCATTGAGCTGCAGCGCTCCGTTTGCGAAGGTATTCTTGGTCCCGATTTCGAATGCGTCGATCTGCTCCGGGCCGAAACTGTCCGGCACGGCAAAGATAGGCTGCAGCGGTGGGTTGATGCCGCCCGATTTGTAACCGCGCGAATAGGAAGCATAGACGAGATTGTCAGGCGTAACCTGGAAATCGGCCACGAAGCGTCCTGTCACCTCGTTGAAGCTTACCTCACGTTCCTGCCAAAGCTGGTTACCAGCGACGCCGGGATCGGCATCGAAGGAACCGACGAAGGGTGAATCGAAGGGATCGCCATCATTGCTGAAGGGGTTGAGGAAGCTCGCCAGGGTGGAACGAGCGCGGATTGCCTTCTGGTCGTCATTGTAGCGCAAGCCCACAGTCAACTTGAAGCGATCCGACACTTCGAAATAGGCTTCCCCGAAGATGCCATAGCTTTTCAGCTTGAAGTCATCGGTATTGTTACGGAAAAACGAAGTGCCAAGGTAGGACGGATCAAGCGGTGCAGGGGCACCAGTCGCATCCTCGTTTCCCAGCGCGGTGAAGGTGCCCAGCACGCTCACGACATAGTCAATCGCGAAGGCATTCACGAAATAGCTGTTTTCGGTCAGATGACTTTCAGCATAGATCCCGCCGAGCAGGAAGTTGAACGGACCGTCAAAATCCGAACTGACGATCGATTCGACCGACCATGCCGAGCTGTCCGAGTTGGACCGGTCGAACTGGGTCCCGTTGGCGTGCAGATGCTGAAGCCCTCGAACGCGCCGCGATTGTCCAGCCGCGTATCGGAAGTGCAAAGATTACCCGCACTGTCGAACAGGCCCTCCACTACCGGCTGGAAATAGGACGCGACGAATGGGCCCACCGCCAGCGGATTGGCAAAGGTCTGGAGCGTTCCGAAAGCAAGCGCGGCATTGGGAATCTCGCCGATGCCCTGGTTGTAATCCTGCCGGGAATCGACGCGAGCTTCCTGATAGGTGCCGTTCAGCGAAACTGAAATCGCGCCGAAATCGTGATCCGCGTCGAACTGCAACTGCAGCTCGTCAGCGAAGTATTCCGGCGTGAACTGGGTGCTTATCTGGCGGACATCCGGAGCTTCCACAAAATTCGCATAGGCGTCGGGGCCGTACAGGCTGTTGAGGCCGAATGTGCTGGGGATGCCATTGATTGCCAGGAATTCCGACGAGCCCAGCGTGCCGGTGAAAGTGGAATTGGAATTGGTCTTGGCAAAGTCGCGGCGGTTGTTGAGGCAGCCCAGCACGCCGGTCGGATCGCGCTGGCAAAGCTGCTTCTGGATGCGCATCCGGTTGTCATCTTCGCGGAAGTAATAGGCCATCAAGTCGATGGTCGTATCCGGCCCCGGTTCCCACCGCAGCGAACCGCGCACGGCATACATGTCGCGGTCGTCGATATCCTGGCCGTTGAACAGGTTGGTCGTGTAGCCATCACGCTTGAGGTAGAAGCCCGCGATCCGCGCGCCGATGGTCTCGCCGATGGGCAGGTTGATCATGCCCTTGGCCTTGATGCTGTTGAAATTGCCGTATTCGAACTCACCGGCACCAGAAAACCCGCTGAGATCTGGCTTGGCGGTCACCACATTGACCACGCCCGAAGTCGCATTGCGACCGAACAAAGTGCCTTGCGGGCCGCGTAGCACCTCGATCCGTTCAAGGTCGAAATACTCGGTTTCGAACAGTCGGGTGCCGAACAGCGGCGCCGAATTGACGTGAATGGCGGTGGCACTGTCACAAGACACGCCAACGCACAGGTCGCCAATGCCGCGGATGGTGAAGCTGGATGAAGTGAAGTTGCTCTTGGTGAACGACACATTCGGCAGGGTCAGCTGCAGGTCGCTGGCATTTTCGATCTGCTGCGATTCCAATGCCTCGGCCGAGAAGGCGCTGACCGCAATCGGCACTTCCTGCAAGCTCTGCGCCTGGCGCTGAGCGGTAACGATGATCACATTGGTTGCGACTGCCTCTTCTTCATCACCCGCATCCTGCGCGAAAGCCGGTGTTGTTAAAAAAGTGCCGGCCATCAGGCCAGCTGCGGCAAAGCTTAGCTTGCGTTTCATAGGTTCTCTCTCCCAAAACCTCATGATTGTGCGCAAAGTCTACCAATCAGGTGATGAAAATTACAAGAGGCTACCCTTCATCCGTCAGTTGCGAACAGGCATAAGAGTGCAAAATTGTCACATGGCGCCGCAGCCTTGCTGGCTGCAAACCAGTGTCAAACGTCAGAAGCCGTAACGTAAACCGGCCCAAACCGTTCGCGGTGTGCCCAAGTCAAACGAACCGGCAGAATTCCGGGTAACGATGCGTTCGTCGGCCAGATTTTCGCCCCGCAGCACCAAAGACAGCCGGTTTTCGAGTTGAATCCGGGTGTAAAGATCAAGCGTGGTTGCCGCTGCGAGTCGGTCGGTTTGCTGGTCGTCTTCGAACTGCGCTCCGATATGGCGCAGCGTCAGCGCAAAGTCCCAACCAGGTACCGGAACCCAACCAAGCGTGGTCGAGGCCGCCCATCGCGGGGTCTGCGGGGGGCGGTTGCCGGCAAGCGATGCCGAGTTTTCCCGCCCGTCGATTTCTGCATCGGTGTAGGCCAGTGAGCCGTTCAAGCGCCAGGTTCCGCGCTTGGCCGTGAGTGATGCCTCGATCCCCTGCGCGTCAATTGCAGGAAGGTTCTGCCGCTGGCGAAGATTGGGCGCGAGGGTGACATTGGCAATGGCATTTTCAACGCGGTTATCGAATGCGGTGATCGAAAGGGTTACGTCTTGCCACGGTGCCAGATCAACCCCGGCTTCGAAACCTTCCAGCCGCTCGTTCCTGAGCGCCGCATTGGCCTCGGTCACAACCGGAAACACCACAAAGGGGCGATAGAGTTCGTTAAGGGTGGGCAACCGCATGCCGGTATATGCGGCGACACGCAGGCGCAGCATCGCGCTGGCATCATAGGCCGCGCCAGCGCGCCAGGTGACCGTCCAATCGCCCCGGTCAGCGGCAGTGGTTTCGCTCACCAGAGTGCCGCTCGCATCTACTGCACGGAAAAAGCCATCGGCGATGCGGGTGCGGTCCGCCCGTAGGCCCGCCGTCAATGTAAGAGCGCCAAGCTTCAAGTCATCCTCGGCAAATAACCCGAGATTTGTATTGGTCCCGCCGGCGCGGCGGCGCTCAGTCAGGTTGCCGGTGAATGCACTGTAGGCTTCTTCCTGCAATTCGCCGTCAGCATGGCGATAATCGACCCCCAATCGCAGCGTATGCCCACCGCCAACCGGCGGGCGCAGTTCGAACTTGCCGCCCAGCCCGGTCGAGGGCGTATTGCGCTGGTCGAGAACACGGACAAAGCGGGTTGAGCTGATCACCACGTTGGAGAAATTGCGCGCCTGCACATAGGCAAGGGCATCGAATTGCCACTTGCCGCGCCCGACAATCCGCAAGCTTGCGTCCTGTCCTTCGCTGGAGGAATCCCCGCCATCGAAACGCAATGTCCGCTCGTCGCGAAAGGCCAGCGCGCGTGCCTGCAACTCGATCGCGCCGGATAGCGGTGCAACGGTGCGCACCCCCACCGACCATGCGTCGAACGCGGCGCGTGCGGTAGCCGGAACGCGCTCGTCCACCGGGGTTGTGAAAAAACCATCGCCCCTGTCCCAGCGCGCGCTGATCACGCCAAAACCTGCGCCCAGATCCTGCGCCAGCGTGGCGCTCGATTCGGTTTCGCCGCGATCATTCGTCAGCAGGCTCGCGCTGAACGGCCCCAGTGTAGCAGCATCCGCGCTCTGCAATTCGATAGTCCCGGCCAATGCGCCAGCACCAAACGGCCCCGATCCACCCCCACGCGTGACGCGAATGTTGGCCAGCCTCTCTGGAGCGATCGCGCTGAACGGGATAAAGCCGAAGAACGGATCGGCCATCGGCACTCCGTCAAGCAACACCAACGCGCGGCTCGTGGCATTGCCGCCCAGTGCGCGCAGCGTCACCCCCTGTGCGCTGGGGTTTGACGAGCGGCTATCGGAACGCCGAAACTGCTGGAATCCGGCAATATTCGACAGGACATCTTCAATCCGGCCCGAAGCCGAGGTAAGGATTTGAGGGCGATCAATCTCACTCACCGCATAGGCAGCCACGGATGGCGCCTGCTCCAACCCCTCACCGATCACGACAATCTCACGTTCCGGTCCATCTGAACCATCTGCGGGCTGCTGCGCCAGCAGTGGAGAGAGCGGGCATACCGCACATGCGGCAGGAATCAGGAGAGCAAGTCTGGCCATAGCGCGGTCGCCCTATCGCATCTGCCAACATCAGTCAGTTGCAAAATGCCATCGGGTCTAGCATTGTGGCAATCTGTATGCTTACATCAGTGTAAGCAGGGGAGATATTAGGATGCTTGCTACACCGCCCGATTTTGATGTGCTGATCGTTGGCGCCGGTATTTCCGGCATCGGCATGGCTGCGCATATGGAGATGATGTGCCCTGGCCGAAGCTACGCCATTGTCGAACGACGCGCGCAAATCGGCGGCACGTGGGATCTGTTCCGCTATCCCGGCATCCGTTCGGACAGCGATATGCACACGCTCGGCTTCGTATTCGAACCGTGGACGCATGAGAAATCGATCGCCGATGGCCCCGCCATCCTCGACTATCTGGGCCGCATCGCAGATGAGCGTGGCATCCACCCACATATCCGTTTCGGTCACAAGGTCGTTTCGGCCGATTTCCGGCCTGACGAGGCGCGCTGGCATGTCACGGTCGAGCTGGAAGATGGCGAGCGCAAGCTGCTTACAGCCAACTTCCTCTATCTCGGTTCGGGCTATTACGACTATGACGATCCCTATGACGCCGGGTTCGACTTCAGCGAATTCGAAGGCGAGGTGATCCATCCGCAATTCTGGCCGGAAGACTATGACTATACCGGGAAAAAAGTTGTGGTGGTCGGATCCGGTGCGACAGCGGTAACTATCGTGCCCTCGATGGCGCAGGATGCAGCGCATGTGACCATGTTGCAGCGCACGCCGACCTGGATGTTCTCGCGCCCGGCGAAGGACGGGCTCGCCAATTTCCTGCGCAAGATCCTGCCGGAAAAACTCGCTTATGCGATTACCCGGTTCAAGAACATCACCTTGCAGGATTACAGCTTCAAAATGGCGCGCAACAAGCCCGAAAAGATGAAGGAAGGGCTGCACAAGCGGATCGAAAAGGCGCTGGGCAAGGATTACGATAAACAAGCCTTCACCCCGCCCTACAACCCTTGGGAACAGCGGCTGTGCCTGGTGCCTGACAACGATCTGTTCGAAGCGATGAAGGCGGGCCGCGCCTCGGTCGTTACCGGCCATATCGAGAAGTTCGAAAAGAACGGGGTACGCCTGAAGACGGGTGAACTGCTCGAGGCTGACATCATCGTTACCGCAACCGGCCTCAAGCTTGCCATTGCCGGAAAGATCAAGATCAGCCTGGCGGGCGAGCCGATCGAATTCAGCCAGCACTATTATTACAAGGGCTGCATGTTCTCGAACCTGCCCAATCTGGCGGTGGTGTTTGGATATCTCAATGCCAGCTGGACCCTGCGCGCGGACATCAATTCCGAATTCGTGTGCCGCGTGCTCAATCACATGGAAGCAACCGGGGCCGACCTTGCGACCCCAGTGCTCACGGCTGAAGACGAAGCCAGAATCGAAGATGACGACCTGTTCGATTTCTCGTCGGGCTACATCCAGCGCGGCAAGCACATCATGCCCAAGAGCGCGACCACCTATCCCTGGCGGCTCAATCAGGAATATCTGTTTGACCGCAAGGCGCTTCGCGAAGGGGAAGTGGATGACGGCTTGCTCACTTTCACTCGCGCTGGTGCAAATGCACGCATGGCGGGCGAGCAACTCGAAGCGGCTGAGTAACAAAGCCTCGTCATTGCGAGGAGGCCCGAACTCGTTTCGGGGCGACGCGGCAATCCATGGCCAAGGGTTTCGGCTGCCGAACGATCAGTCCCTGGATTGCTTCGCCTTCGGCTCGCAATGACGAATCTCTTTTGATCCGTCCCGTTCTCGCCTAATCACACCTCATGACCTCTCCTGACAAGATATGGACCGCCGGGCTCGTCGTGATCGGCGACGAGATCCTGTCGGGCCGCACGCATGACAAGAATATCGCGCAGGTCGCGAGCTGGCTGCAGGTACAGGGCATCCGTCTGGCCGAAGTGCGCGTGGTGCCGGACGTGGAGTCCCGGATTGCCGAAGCGGTCAACGCGCTGCGCCAGGCCTATGACTATCTATTCACTACCGGCGGGATTGGCCCCACGCATGACGATATCACCGTCGATGCGGTCGCCGCCGCACTGGGCGTGCCGGTGATCGTGCATCCCGAGGCGCGGGCGATGCTCGAAAAATACTATGCCAGCCGGGGCATGGAGCTGACCGAGGCGCGGCTGCGCATGGCGCGGGTGCCCGAAGGCGGCGAACTGATCCCCAATCGCATGTCGGGCGCGCCGGGAATCAAGCTCGGCAATATCCACCTGATGGCAGGCGTGCCGCACATTACCGCCGGCATGCTCGACGCGCTGACGGGAACGCTGGAGGGCGGCGCGCCGCTGCTCAGCGAAACGATCGGCTGCTGGACCGCCGAAAGCGAGGTCGCCGAAATCCTGCGCGAAGTCGAGAGGGCGCATGCAAACTGCCAGATCGGCAGCTATCCCTTCTTCCGCGACGGGCGCGTGGGTGCGAACTTCGTGATCCGATCGACCAGCCGCGAGGATCTCGGCAGCGCAGTCGACACCTTGTGCGAAGCGCTGGGCGATCAAGGCCTCGATTTCACCCCCGGCGGGATCTAGGGTCAGGGCGTTTCCGGCTTCCTCGGTCAGGCAAAGAGCGCTATCCTCCTGTGAAGGGGGAGAGCGGTCGCGATGAATTTCCTGTTGATTGTCGTGCTGGGCGGAGCATTCGCCTGGCTGTGGAAACGGGTCGAGCGGCTGGAGCGGCAGGTTGCGCAGCTCGAATTTCGCCCGGACAGGCCCGATTTCGAAACATCGCATGAACCGCTACCGGCGCACCCGGCGGCGAGCGTCCCGATCACGCGCCGGGAGGAGCCACCCGAAACGGACACCAGCCCGGAACCAGAGCGCGAAACGGATTTCGCGGAGTCACACGAAGCGCCGGCCGAACCCGAGCCGCACGAACCTGCCGCGCCGCGCTTCCAGTTCGATTTCGAGGATATCTTCGGGCGGCGCCTGCCGATCTGGGCGGGCGGAATCACCCTTGCTATCGCGGGCGTGTTTCTGGTGCGCTATTCGATCGAGGCAGGCCTGCTGACGCCGGTAGTACGCGTGGCGCTTGCCTTCGTGTTCGGGTTCCTGCTGCTCGGCGGCGCCGAATGGGCCTATCGCAACGCGGAAAAACTCGCCGACGAGCGGGTACGCCAGTCGCTCGCCGGGGCCGGCCTCGCCACGCTCTATGCGGCCTTCTATCTTGCCGGCACGCAATATGGCCTGGTGGGCCAGACCCTTGCTTTCCTGGGCCTGGCCGCGGTCACGGCAGGCGCGATCGCGCTGTCGTTCCGCTTCGGCCTGCCCTGCGTGGTGCTGGGCCTGGTGGGAGGTTTTACCGCTCCTGCACTGGTCGGCGGAGAAGAAGCCAATCTGCCGCTGCTTTCGCTCTACCTCGGTCTTGTCACTGCCGGATTGACCGTCACCGCCAAGCAGCAGGCCCGGCCCTGGCTTTCGATCGCGGCGCTGGTGTTCGGCCTCGGCTGGGGCGCGATATTGCTGCTCGCGGGCGATCCCGGCGTGGCAGAGATCCTCGCGCTGGGGCTCTATTTCGTCGTGCTCGGCGCAGTCCTGCCTGCATTTGCCGGGGCCAGGAATTACGAGCGGCCCGTGCGCATCGCCTCTGCCTTTGTCGCCAGCGTGCAATTGGCGCTACTGGTCGATCAGGGCGGCTATGCGCCGCTGGCATGGACGCTCTACCTGCTGCTCGGCGGCACGCTGGCGTTCCTGGCGTGGCGCAAGCCCGAATTGCGCGAAACGAGCGCGATCGCGGCGGTGGTGGCGGTGCTGCTGCTGGCGCAGTGGAACGATGCCGATCCGCTGATATTCGCGCTGGTTGCCGCAGGAATCGCCGCTGTACATGCGGGGGTTCCGCTGGCGCATGCCTGGCGCGGGTCCGATGCGCGTATCGACATTTTCCAATTGGCAGGCACTTCCTTTGCGCTCGGCATCATTGCCTATGCCACCTATGGCAAGCCTGAAGGTGACATACTTGAAGCGCCACTGGCGCTTGCATTCGTGGCGTTCGCCATCCTGCCGCTTGCAGGTGCATGGCGGCTGTGGCGCACAGAGCGGGCGGGCGATCTGGCGCTGCTGCTGGTGACCGGCGCGCTGATGCTGTCGGCAGCTGCCCTGCTGGTGACACCGGCATGGCTGGCGGTGGCTATGGCAGCCCTGGCCTTCGCCGGCCTGTTCGCCCTGCTGCAGCGACGTGACGAAGGGCCATTGCGGGCGATTCCCTGGGGTTTCGCCGCGATCGCGCTGGTGGCGCTGTTTGCGGTGCCAGCTATCAATTCCGAAGTCGAACGCTTGTTCGGCGCCGATCGAGGCAGCAACATGGTCCAGGGCGTGATCCGCTGGCTGGCGGGCCTTGTTCCCTGGGTGGTGCTGGCCTGGCGCGAGCAGAACCACAGGGCGCGGTCGACCGCAGAGGTTCTTGCTGCCCTGCTGGCCTATGGCCTTATCGCGCAGGTGGTTGGGGAAATCGCGCTCACCTGGGCCGCCGCAATCGGTGCCATCACCCTGTGGCAGTTGCAGCGCGGCCGCGTGGCGGCGCAGGCGACGCTGGTGGCCATCGCTGGCCTGTGGGCGTTGGTGCCGCTGGGCGAATGGACGGTGGGCAGTTTGGCAGCCCTTGCCGGGGATCCGCTGTTCCTGCGCGAGCTTCCCTCGCTGCGCGAACTCCTCACCCGGCTCTTGCCGTTCGCTGGCGCGCTGGCGTTGGTCAGCCTGCCCATGCGGGGCCGGTTCGATACGCGCTGGCTGGCTGCGCCAGTGGCCATAGTCATCGTGCACACGCTGTTCCGGCAGGCCTTTGCCGTCGATACGATCAGCTCATTCGTGTCGTTCGCACTGGCCGAACGCACACTGTGGCAGGCCTTGCTGCTGGGGGCGGCTCTGGCCTTTGAACGCGGTATCCCGCAATTGGGAGCGCAACCCCGGCTTGCGGTGGCATTCGCGGGCATGGCGCTGGCGCATGCGTTGTGGTTCAGCGCCGGGGTGCACAATCCGCTGTGGGATCGGCAGGCCGTGGGGCCGGCGCCGATCGCCAATCTCGTGCTCGCCGAAGGTGCGGTTGCAATTCTCGCCGCCCTGCTGCTGCGCCGCCATGCCGCTGCGATCCAGCGTCCGTTGGTCGACGCGGTGGTGATGGCAGTGGCCAGCCTCACCGCGCTCGCATTGCTGCGGCAGGCATTCGCGGGAAGCATTCTGATCGACCTGCCGATGAGCCAGGCGGAGGACCTGCTGCGCTCGCTGCTCGGCATATTGCTGGCGCTCGGCTTCCTGTTCGTCGGCCAACGCCGCGGCGAACGCAGTTGGCGGATTGGTTCGCTGGTGCTGATGCTGCTGGCAGTGGCGAAGGTGTTCCTGTGGGATGCTGCAGGGCTCGAAGGCCTGCTGCGCATCGCCAGCTTCATGGCGCTGGGCTTCAGCCTGATCGGGATCGGCTGGATCTATGCCCGGCAATTGCGCGGCATTGCAGCCGGGAATTCGACCTAGCCGAACTTCTCGCCCCAGTCGCGCATCGCCTGGATGATGCCCCCCATGGCCCGCCCCTTGTCGGTCAGCACATATTCCGCGCGCGGCGGATTGTCCTCGTAGAATTCACGGCGGACGATCGCGGATTGCTCTAACAGCTTGAGCCGGTGCGACAGCGTGTTGGGCGCAATGCCGGGGAGCGCGTCGAGTAGGTCCTGATAGCGCCGCCGCTCGTGCTGCAGCAATTCGCGCATGATCTGCGCGGTCCATTTCGAGCCGATGAACACTGCGGTCCGCGAAATCGGGCAGAGGGGGATATCGTGCCGGGTCACCCCTTTCCCATAGCGGCCAGGGCACAGATTGACCATTCACTATATTTTTTATAGTTACTCTGCATTCAGAAGGAGAGGATGTTATGACAGTCGAAATCTGGTCGATCGTGGCGCTGCCGGTGATGCTGCTGGTGCTAACCGCAATACAGGGCAGCCTGGTCCCACTGACACAAGGGCTCAAATGGGGCCTTGGCAGCCGCGATGCACCGGTTGAGAAGAGCGCGCTGCAAGGCCGATTTGCACGCACCGTGCAGAACCAGATCGAAGCCATGCTGATGTACCTGCCGCTGATGGCGCTGGTGCTGATGCTGGATCGAACCAGTTCGTTGACGGAGATCGCCGCCTGGCTGGTCATCCTTGGCCGCGCAGTCTTTATTCCCTGCTATCTGTTTGGCGTGTTTGGCCTGCGTTCTGCGGCCTACGGAACCGGCATGATCGGGATCTTCATGACCATCTGGGCGCTGTTCGCCTGATCGCTGGGCCAAGACGGCACAAGGGCCGGAAGGATTGCTCCCCCGGCCCTTACGTCATCGATTCAGCTGTAGGAAAGTTCGGAGACCCGCGCTCAAGCAGCGAAGCGTTAGTGCGGGTCGACCAAAAAATTACGCGCCTTCGACTTCCGACAGGTCAACCTTGAGGCCGGGGCCCATGGACGAGGTCACGGTGACCTTGCGGACATACTTGCCCTTGGCGCCGCTCGGCTTGGCCTTGACCACCGCCTCGGTCAGTGCCTTGAAGTTGGCCTTCAGCGCAGCATCGTCAAACGACAGCTTGCCGATCCCGGAATGGATGATGCCCTGCTTCTCGACACGGAATTCGACCTGGCCGCCCTTGGCATCCTTGACTGCCTGCGCCACGTTCGGAGTGACGGTGCCCAGCTTGGGGTTCGGCATCAGGCCCTTGGGGCCAAGCGTCTTACCCAACCTGCCAACCACACCCATCATGTCGGGCGAGGCGATAACGCGGTCGTAATCGAGGTTCCCGGCCAGCATGTCTTCCATCAGGTCTTCGGCGCCGACCTTGTCAGCACCGGCGGCCAGCGCCTTGTCGGCATTGTCGCCCTTGGCGAACACCGCCACGCGCACATCCTTGCCTGTGCCGGAAGGCAGCGAAACCATGCCGCGAACCATCTGGTCTGCATGGCGCGGGTCAACCCCCAAGTTCATCGCAACTTCGACGGTTTCGTCAAACTTGCCCTTGAACTGGCGCAGCACGCCCAGCGCTTCGTCAACGGTGTAAAGCTTCTCGCGATCGAGTTCGGCGAGGGTCTTCTGCTTCTTGGTCTGCTTTGCCATTGGTTTAGCCCTCCACCACGTCGAGGCCCATCGAACGCGCTGAGCCTTCGATGATGCGCGTTGCCATTTCGATGTCGTTCGCGTTGAGATCGGCCATCTTGATTTCGGCGATTTCAGCCAGCGCGGAACGCTTGATGGTTCCGGCCGAAACCTTGCCCGGCTCCTTGGAGCCCGACTTCAGCTTGGCGGCCTTCTTGATCAGGAAGGTTGCCGGCGGGGTCTTGGTGATGAAGCTGAACGAACGATCGGCATAGACGGTGATGATCGTCGGGATCGGCATGCCCTTTTCAAGGCTGTCGGTCGCGGCGTTGAACGCCTTGCAGAATTCCATGATGTTCACGCCGCGCTGGCCCAGCGCCGGGCCGATCGGGGGTGAGGGGTTTGCAGTGCCAGCCGGCACCTGCAGCTTGATATAGCCGTCAATTTTCTTGGCCACTGGGGCCTCCTTTCACACTGTCAGGCGCATTGGCGGAGATCGCCGTATCCGCGCCTTCATGTTAAGCGGTCAAGCAGCCCGGTTGCCCGAACCTCCCGCACGGTTTTCCTGCCGGTTGGACAGGAAGGCGCGCACATAGCGTCTTTCGCGCAGAGTGCAAGCTAAACCCGCGAGCCAGGCCCTGCCGGATGGAACACATGGAACACGGTATAGAAGAAACAATTCCCCCGGGGGAAAGCGCCTTGTTGCGAGCTGCTTGCAAGAGATGACGCGCCATTCCCATATCGGCCCACCAATCACGATTGGCAGCGAGTAGGAAAGCCTGGCTGGAAGGCTCCGCGCGCCTTGACGCTGCCCCGCATCGTTCTACCCTACCGGTCGGTATCGGGGGAGAGAGGCGCAATGGCCAAGGGAATTACACGGCGCGAGGGGCTGAAGCTGGCGGGCGCCACGGCGCTGGCGGGCGCAGCGATAACCGCCACCGGCGCGGCGCGCGCGCAAACGGGATCGGGCGGCAATTTCGACGTCGCCGTGGTCGGCGCGGGCGTGTTCGGCGCGTGGAGCGCATGGATGCTGGCCAAGGCCGGATACCGGGTAGCGCTGATCGACCAGTACGGCCCAGCAAATGCCCGCGCCTCCTCCGCTGGCGAAAGCCGGGTGACGCGGCTGAGCTACGGCGCGGACACGATCTATTCGCAGATGGCGGCGCGCTCGCTGCCGCACTGGCAGGCGCTATCGGCGCGCTGCGCGCTGCCGGTGCTCCACAAGATCGGTGTGCTGTGGTTCTCGCCAGCGGGCGATGCCTATATGCGCCAGAGCATCGAATGGCTGGGTGCCAATGGGCATGCATACTGGCACGGAGACGCCGCGGCCTTGCGCCAGCGCTATCCGCAGATGCGCTTTGCCGATGGCGAGGAAGGCTTTGTCGAGCTGGAAACCGGCGCGCTGATCGCGGGCCGTGCGGTGCAGACGCTGGTCAGGGAAAGCGGCGCGCCGCTCGTCATCGCCAAGGCGCAGCCGCCTGTCAAAACCAGCGATGGCAGCTATCTGGTGGCCGAGGGAGTCACTGCACGCCACGTCGTCTATGCTTGCGGCCCATGGCTGGGCAAGCTGTTCCCCGATGTGCTGGGCGGGCGGATAATCCCCACACGGCAGGAAATCATGCATTTCGGCAGTGCGCCGGGCGATGCCCGCTTTGCCCCACCTGCGCTGCCAGTATGGGCCGACAACAACGCGGGCGACATTGCCTATGGCCTGCCCGACCTCGAGAATCAGGGTTTCAAGATCGCCTTCGACCGGCATGGGCCGGTGGTCGATCCCGACATCCAGGACCGGCGGCTCACCCCGGCAATGGTAGAGCAAGCCCGCGAATATCTATCTCGGCGCTTCCCCGATCTCGCCGATGCGCCGTTGATCCATGGCCGGGTGTGCCAGTATGAAAACTCCTCGAACGGCGATTTTCTGGTCGATCGCCTGCCCGGGCATGATAGGGTGTGGCTGGTTGGCGGCGGATCGGGCCACGGCTTCAAGCACGGGCCGGCGGTGGGCGAACTGGTGGCGCGCCATATCGCCGATGCGCAGCTGGCGATCGAGCCGCGCTTCTCGCTTGCGACCAAGGGCACCGCCGCCGCGCGCAGCGTTTACTGACGCCGCGGAATTTGACCGAAGTCATTCGCCAACGGGCAATTCGCGGAGTAAACCGACATCCACCATCGAGAAGAGGATATCGACGATGATTATCAAAAGCGGAGCGCTGATTCTGGTAGCCGATGGGCGCAAATTGATGCTGTTGCGGAATGTTGGCGGCGCGACTGCCCCGGCCCTTGCCATGTTGGTTGAGCAGGAAGCGGACAATCCCCGCACTCACGAGCAAGGATCGGACCGACCGGGCCGGACACAGTCGCGCTTTGGCGAACGCCGCAGCAGCTATTCCGACACCGATTGGCAGGAGCAAGGAGAGGAACTATTCGCGCACCATGCCGCCAATGTCCTCGAAAACGCGGCTATCGACGAGCCAGGCTCTGAAATCATTGTCATCGCCGACCCGCGTACGCTGGGCGAGCTACGCAACCTATACGGCAAGGAAACCACCCCGAGACTCAAGGGCGAGATCGCCAAAGACCTCACCGGCTATACCAGCGTTGCGTTAGCCAGCGCTGCGATCATCGAAGCGGTTGAAGCTTACGAACCTGCCTGAGCCCGCCCGAACCCTTACTTGACCAGTTCGACCTGCTCGAAGTCCAGCTCGACCGGGGTTGCGCGGCCGAAGATCGAAACCGAAACCTTGACCTTGGCCTTGTCGAAATCGAGCTCTTCCACCTCGCCGTTGAAGCTGGCGAAGGGCCCGTCGAGCACCTTGACTTGGTCGCCGATCTCGTAATCGACGCTGATGTCCCTCTTGGGCGCAGCCTTGGCTTCCTCCACGCCGCCAAAATAGCGCGCGGCCTCTTTCTCGCTGATCGGCTGCGGCTTGTTGTTGGAGCCGAGGAAACCCGTGACCTTGGGCGTGTTCTTGATCAGGTGGTACACGTCATCGGTCATTTTCAGCTTGGCTAGGACATAGCCGGGCATGAATTTGCGCTCGACCTGCACCTTCTTGCCGCGCTTGACCTCGGTCACCGTTTCGGTCGGGATCTGGACGTCCTCAACCGCGTCGGACAGCCCCAACCGTTCGGCTTCGGCGATGATCGCATCGCGGACCTTGTTCTCGAAACCCGAATAGGCGTGAATGATATACCAGCGAGCCATGGTGAATTCCCGTGAAATGAAATGCGCGGATCAGGCCAGCGACAGCAGCCATTGCACGATCGCGCTGAAGACCGTGTCGATACCGAGGAAGAACACCGAAAGAATCACCATCAGGATGAACACGAAGATCGCCGTGCGGATGGTTTCCTCACGGGTAGGCCACACCACCTTGTTCGTTTCGCTGCGAACCTGGTTCACAAATTCGGCGGGCGATGTCTTGCGCTTTTTCTCTTCGGCCATGGGGTGACCTTCCGTCCTCGATAATATTTGTTCCGCCTTCCAGGCTTGGCTTTCAGGTAGGGTTTCTCGCCGCCCCGAACAAGGTCCGGGAGGGGCTTAAGCTGATTCCAATGTCGGAAGACGATTGCGCGTTTAAGCGTGGCTTTACACAAAAGCAAGCGGGCTTGGCCATTTATGGGGCAATGCCGGGGGTAAGCGGCGAAACCCCGTTGCAGGTGTAACCACTTGGCCTTAGCGTGCCCACCTTTACCGGGACGCAACAAGGGGACGATCGAACATGGCAACCAGTCAACCGGCCACTCTGGATGAACGCCTACTGGGCCCTGTCACCAATGTGGCAGACTTTATCTGGGGCGGCACCTGGGACGGGGTGCAGCTGATTCCGATACCTCCGCTGGCGGTAATCCTGCTGGGTGCGGGCTTGTGGTTCATGATTGGCCTGCGGTTCTACCCGATCGTCAAGTTCGGTGCCGCCGTCAAAGGGCTGTTCGCAGGTCGCAAGGGGGCAGGAGCGGGTGAAATCTCTCCCTTCGCCGCGCTCTCGACTGCGCTTTCGGGGCAGGTTGGCACAGGCAATCTGGCCGGGGTCGCAACCGCGATCGCGCTGGGCGGACCGGGGGCGATCTTCTGGATGTGGATCACTGCCCTTTTCGGCATGGCGCTGGCCTTTGCCGAGGGTTCGCTGGCCATCCGTTACCGCGAGCAGACCAGCGACGGCGTTTATCGCGGCGGACCGATGAGCTACATCATGATGGGGCTGGGGCCAAAATGGACCTGGCTGGCAATCGCTTTCTGTATTGGCACGCTGATTTCCGCGCTTGTTACCGGCAACGGCATCCAGGCCAATGCCGTGGCAGACGGGCTCAACGAACTGTTCGGGATCGAGGAATGGCTTGGCGGGCTGATCGTTGCCGTGCTGGTGTTCATCGTCATCATCGGCGGGATCAAGTCGATCGGCAATGTCGCCGAGAAGGTCGTTCCCTTCATGGCCGCGACCTACATCATCATGGCGATTATCGCGATCCTGCTCAATATCCAGGACATTCCCGAAACCTTCAGCCGGATCTTCGGCGGGGCCTTCAATGCCCAGTCAGCCAGCGGCGGTTTTCTTGGGGCGGCGGTGATCCTGGCGATCCGCGCCGGTGTGGCACGCGGGCTGTTCTCGAACGAAGCGGGCCAGGGCTCGACCCCGATCGCCCACGCCGTGGCGCAAACCGACGATCCCGAATTCCAGGGCCGCATGGCCATGCTGGGCACTTTCATCGACACCATCGTGATCTGCACCATGACCGCGCTGGTAATCCTGACCGTGGAGGGCAATTTCACCCATAATGGCGAGCCGGTGCTGCATGCCTGGCAATCGGGCCTTCAGGGTTTCGCCATGACCAGCGGTGCCTTTGCCGCCGCCTTCCCGCTGCAAATCTGGAGCGTTCCCCTCGGCACGCTTGTCGCCAGCATCGCGTTGCTGCTGTTCGTCTTCACCACATTGCTCACCTGGAGCTATTACGGCGAACGGGCAATCACATTCATTTATGATCGGTTCCCCGGTTCGACGCGTGGCGGCGAGAAGAAACTCCACCTTGCATGGCGGGTGCTGTGGTGCGTGGTCATCTTTATCGGGGCAAGCCGCGAATCGGATCTGATCTGGCGTATGGGTGACATTGCCAATGCCGTGATGGTTGCGCCCAACCTGCTGGCATTGCTGCTGTTGTCTGGCGTGGTCTTCGCACTCGCGCGCGGCAACAGGACCGCCGGGCCGACCCACACCGCCGACACGCCGGAAGAACCAAACGAATATTGAGAGCGGCAAACAAAAGGGGCTGGCTCTGGGAAGAGTCAGCCCCTTTGCTGTTTGAACGGCAGGAAATGGCAGGGGTGACAGGATTCGAACCCGTGGCCCTCGGTTTTGGAGACCGATGCTCTACCAGCTGAGCTACACCCCTGCAGCCGGACGCTGCCCTCTATAGCCAAGCGCGCAGCATGGCAACATGGCAGTTTGCCCATGCAGCCGGCGGATTTGCCTTGCCGCAATTGGGCAAGGCCCTGCTATAATGGCTGCAAGATGCATTCGCCCTATCCCCCGCCGATACCGCCGGAAATGCTGCTGCTCGCCTATCGCAGCGGGATATTTCCGATGGCGGACCGGCGCGATGATCCCGAAGTATTCTGGGTCGAGCCCAAACAGCGCGCCATCATACCGCTTGAGCAATTCCATCTCTCGCGCAGCCTGCGCAAGGCGATTCGGCAGGATCGCTTCACAGTCACGATCGACCGCGATTTTGACAATGTGATCGCCGCCTGTGCCCAGCCGCGCGCCGATCATCCCGAAAGCTGGATCAGCGAACGGATCATCGCCAGCTATCGCCAGCTCCACCAGCTGGGCCACGCGCATTCGGTCGAATGCTGGGATGGCGCAACGCTGGTCGGCGGGCTCTACGGGGTCAGCTTCGACCGGGTATTTTGCGGCGAAAGCATGTTCAGCCACCGCAGTGATGCCAGCAAGGTGGCGCTGGCCTGGCTGGTGGCGATGATGCGGCGGGCCGGATACCACCTGCTTGACTGCCAGTTCATGACTGAACATCTCGGCACGATGGGTGCTGTGGAGCTTACCCAGCGGCAGTATCTGGAAGGGTTGACGCGGGCCTCAGGGCAGCCTGGAATGAGCCTGCCGCAAGCCTATACGGACATAGTTCAGCAGGCCGCACGGGATCATTCGTCGCCCGGGAAACTCATCGCGCAATCCTTCACCCAGACATCATAGATCGGGTGTTCGACCACGTTGAGGCTGGGCGAACTCTCAAACAGCCAACCGGAGAAAATGCGTCGGAAATCCGACGTGCCGCGATCCTGCACGGAAACCTGGACAAAGGCCCCGGTCTCGCGCTGCATTTCCCACGGCGCGGTGCGTTCGCAGGCCTGCAAGCGGATGACGATGTCGCCGATCCGGCGCGATTCACCCGGACGCAGCTCTATATCCTGGCTCGAATTGTTACGCTTGTTGAGCAGGCCCAGCGTCGCCACGCGTTCTTCCATCGGCGTGGCGCCAGCCACATCTGCGCCGATATCGGTCGGCGTGCCAGTGGCCGAAGGCGTCGCAAGTTCTTCCGGCAATTCGGTTTCGACCGGTACGGGCGCGGGCGTATCCTGCGAACAGGCGGCCAGGCCGATCACGCCCACCACCACCAAACCGATGCGCCAACCGGGCATGCTCAGCCTTCCGGGCTCCATGCCTCATAGTCGCCAGTGGCACGAGCGCGCTTCCCGCCGCGCTCAAGCGCGCCTTGCGGGCGATAGGCGGCAGGCGTGCCGGTGGCATTGGGCGTGAAATCGGTTTCCCAGATTCTGGGCGGCGGCAACCGGCTCTCGGGCACATCGTCAAATGCGCCGTGCAACCAGCCGTGCCATTCGCTGGGCACGCGGCTGGCATCGTTATTGCCGTTGTAGATTACCCAGCGGCGCTCCCGCTCACCCGGCTTGGGCCTGGAACGGTAATATTTGCTGCCTTGAGCATCGGTGCCGACATGCTCGCCCTTGCGCGCAGTGAACAGCATGGTGCCGATGGTCGCGCCATCCCACCAGGTGAATATCTTGCCGAGGATTCCCATGGCCAGCGCGATTAGCGGATAGTTGCCGCTGCGCCAAGCGGGAACCTTGCCTAGGGAAGCCTGTATTCGACAACGGCCCCCGGCCCGATGCCGAGTTCGGCAGCTCGCCCCCCTCGCAGCTCCAGCACGGCGCTGGCCATGCCGTCAGACCGGACCGATTCGAGCGAATAAGGCACGGTATTGGCCGCGACATTCAGTATCCGCCCGTCCATGCCGATAAAGATGATGTCGAGCGATAGCGGGGTGTTCTTCATCCAGAAGCTGCGGATACCGGGCCTGTCGGAAGGAAACAGCATGCCTTCATCATCGCCCAGCTCGGTGCGGAACATCAGCCCGCGTGCCTGAGCTTCGGGACTATCTGCCAGCTCGACCCTGAAATCGTGCCGTGCCCCGTCCGAGATCACTGCCAGATCGATCACCTTCAGGCCGGAAACCGGATGCAGCACTTCATCGCCGACGGTTTGCGCCCCGGCCTGCGTATCAGCTGCTCCGGCGGCCCCTGCCTCGGGCGCGGGCGAACACGAAATCAGCGCCAAAACAACCGCCAGGGCCGTCCACTTATACTTCATCGCAATCATCCTGTGCTTCACGCGCCCAATCTTCGGCCTCGCCGGTGCTGGTGGTTTCGATCAATGCGCGTGCGATGCTATAGTCATGGCCTGCGCGGATCATTGCCGCAATCTGCTTTTCGCGCAGAGCGCGGTCAGGCGGCTCGCTGTCCGCCAGCGCGCCATAGGGTCCGAACCGGCGCTTGCGGGCCAACGCCAGGGCCGCTTGCCGTGCCGCCGCCTCGCCGGGCGCCAGTTCCTCTCGCAATTCGGCATTGATCCCGGCGGCATGCAGCGCCTGCTCCACCCGGCGCGCGCCATAGCCCCTGTGCAGCAATCCCTGGCTGCGCGCCCGGGCAAACGCCTCTTCATCAATATACCGCAGCTCGATCAGCCGGTCAGCCACCGCCTCGGGATCGAGGGCAGGCCCATCCTCGCTCGCGCCGCGTTCGCGGATCTTGCGCTGCAGATAGGCCAGCAATTTGCCCCGCGTAGTGGCAAATCGCGCCACATAGGCCAGCGCGATTTCCTCGAGCCTGGCCTGATCCAGCGGCGACGACTTGCGTCTTTTACGCGACAATCCGGTTTGCTTTGCAACCATTTCGCCTTATTCGTGCCACACTCCTTATCAAATGGGAAAGCTGGATTGGACGCGGACATGAGGGGAATTCCGCATTGGGGACTGAAATCGGCGCATTTTGCACCGCAAATAACGGGTATCGCTGAATAATATGACCGACGCCGCATTGAAGCCGACGCCGAATGATTGCCCCCTGCCACGCAGGCGGGCTGACTTCGCCACGTTCAACGAGGCTATCGATTACGCCGCCAGAAGCGAAAAGGGCCTCAATTTTCACGATATGCGGGGCGAACTGATACGCGCCTATCGCTTTGCCGAGATGCGCGATGACGCGCTGGTGATGGCGCGGCGCATGGCCGCCGCCGGAATCGGCAAGGAAGACCGGATCGCACTGATTGCGGAAACCGGCCCCGAATTCGCCGCTCTGTTCTGTGCCTGCATCTATGCCGGCGCCTGGCCGGTGCCACTGCCGCTGCCCACCACTTTCGGCGGCAAGGAAAGTTATATCGATCAGCTGGCGGTGCAGTTGCAGAGCTGCGACCCAAAGCTGCTGCTGTTCCCCGAAGAGATCGCCGAAATGGCCAAAACCGCCGCCGCCAAGCAAGGCTGCGCGAGCGAATCCTGGCAAGATTTCGCCCGGCGCGAGGCGCCCGAATGCGAATTGCCCGAGGCCGATCCGGAAGACATTTGCTACCTGCAATATTCCTCCGGCTCGACCCGCTTCCCTACCGGGGTGGCAGTGACGCACCGCGCCTTGCTGCACAATCTTTATGGTCACGCCACCTCGATGAACCTGGGCAGCGGTGACCGTGTGGTCAGCTGGCTGCCGTGGTATCACGATATGGGGCTGGTCGGGTGTTTCCTGTCGCTGATCGCCAACCAGGTAAGCTGTGACTATCTCAAGCCTGACCATTTCGCGCGCCGCCCGCTCGCCTGGCTCGACATGATCAGCCGCAATCCGGGCAATACACTCTCCTATTCGCCCACCTTCGGTTATGACATTTGCGCACGCCGCATTTCGAGCCAGAGTCATGTGGCAGAGCGCTTTGACCTGTCGCGCTGGCGGGTTGCAGGCAATGGTGCGGACATGATCCGTCCCGACGTAATGCAGAATTTCGTCAACGCCTTTTCCGACGCAGGGTTCAAAGCCAATGCCTTCACGCCCAGTTATGGCCTGGCTGAAGCTGTTCTGGCCGTGACTGTCATGCCGCCGGGCGAGGGAATCCGGGTCGAACTGGTGGAGGAAGAACGCCTTTCGGGCACCCCGCGCGATCTTTCGCGCCCGGCCCGCTATCGCGCGATCGTCAATTGCGGCAAGCCGCTGCCCGACATGGAGGTCGAGATCCGCGGCGAGAACGGCGAGCAGCGCGGCGATCACCAGATCGGCAAGGTGTGGTGCCGCGGCCCCAGCGTCATGCATTCCTATTTTCGCAATCCCGAAGCAACCGAAGACTGCCTTGTCCCAAGCAAGGATGGCAAGGGAGCCTGGCTCGACACGGGCGACATGGGCTATCTTGGCGATGGTTATCTGTTCGTTGTCGGCCGCGCGAAGGACATGATCATCATCAATGGCAAGAACCACTGGCCGCAAGACATCGAATGGGCGGTGGAACAGCTGCCCGGATTCAACCATGGCGATATTGCAGCCTTTGCGATCGAGATGGACAATGGCGAAGAGGCGCCCGCGGTGCTGGTGCATTGCCGCGTGTCCGACCCCGAAGAGCGGGTACGCCTGCGTGACGAGATTGCCGACAAGGTTCGCTCTGTCACCGGCATGAGCTGCGTTGTCGAGCTGGTGCCGCCGCGCACCCTGCCGCGCACGTCATCGGGCAAATTGAGCCGCGCCAAGGCGAAGAAGCTGTATCTGTCGGGTGAAATCCAGCCGCTCGACCTGGCGGCCTGACTTCAAGGTTCAAGCAAGACCGTTCAGCCGAGTGCGGGCGAAGCACGCTCAATGATCGCGCGCGCATCAACCGCCTGATCGAACGCACCATAGGCCATGCCCCGTCCAGTAAGCCGCAGGCTGCAAAAAGCATCGGCAACGGGGCTTTCCCATTCCAGCAGAACCGCCGCCTGCGCCGCCAGGGCAGCACGCTCAACCGCTAGCCGAGCTGTCGCCTCGTTCACCCCGGCAAGATCGAACCCATCGAGCCAATTGTCATAGGCCCGGTTCTTGCCGCGTTGCTTCATCAGCCAGGCACGTAGCGCCTCGACTGCCTCTGGCTCGCGGCCAAGCGCGCGCAGCACATCAAGCGCGATGACATTGCCCGATCCCTCCCAGATCGCATTGAGCGGCGATTGTCGGAACAGGCGCGGCATCGGGCCGGTTTCGACATAGCCGGCGCCGCCATGTGCCTCCATCGCCTCATAGACCATCAGTGGCGCCCGCTTGCACACCCAATATTTGGCCACGGGCGTGAGTAGCCGCGCAAGTGGATCGCCTTCATCAAAGGTTTGCGCCAGGCGCATGCCCAGCGCGCACGCCGCCTCGCTTTCCAGCGCCAGATCGGCCAGCACTGCCGCCATCGCAGGCTGGTCAATCAGCCGTTTCTGGAAGGCAGAGCGATGCGCGGTGTGCCAAATTGCCTGCGCCAGCGCCGCACGCATCTGGCTGGCCGAACCCATCACGCAATCGAGCCTGGTGTGCTGCACCATCTGGATGATGGTTGCGACGCCGCGCCCCTCTGGCCCCACCCGCTGCGCCAGCGCGCCGTGATATTCTACTTCGGACGAAGCGTTCGAGCGGTCACCCAGCTTGTCTTTCAGCCGCATCACGCGAAAGCCGGGATTGCGCGTGCCATCGGGCAGCCAGCGCGGCAGCAGGAAGCAGGTCAATCCGCCTTCGGCATAGGCGAGCGTCAGGAAGGCATCGCACATCGGGGCGGAACAGAACCATTTGTGGCCGGTGAGGCTGTACCAGCCATCTTCGCCGACCGGATCGGCCCGCGTGGTATTGGACCGCACATCGGAGCCGCCTTGCTTCTCGGTCATGGCCATGCCGATCGTAACGCCGGCCCTTTCCGGGCGCGGGCCGCACCGCCGGATCGTAGCGTCCTGCCTCGATCCTGGGCACCCACTCGCGCGCGACAGAATCCTCGGCCTGCAGCGACGGCACGGCGGCATAGGTCATCGTCATCGGGCAGGTAGTGCCGCAATCGACCTGCGCGGTGAGGTAAAGCACCGAAGCATGCGCCACATGCCCCGCCGGCTGCCCCGTCCAGGCAATCGAGGCAAAACCGTTGTCCAGGCCGAGACGCATCAGCTCGTGGTAAGCCGGGTGGAAGCGCACTTCGTCGATGCGGTGGCCATAGCGGTCATGCGTTTCCAGCACGGGCAAGCTGCGATTGGCCTCTACCCCCCATTCGATCGCTTCACCGCTGCCACATATGGCGCCAAGCTTTGAAAGATGGGGGGCATGCACCGCACCGCCCGCTGCTGCGACGGCTTCATCCATGGCCCGATCAGAGGCAAACAGATCCACACCTTCAAGCGGAGGGGGTTGGTTGTAAACCTCATGGGTTCCAAGTTCGCTCAGAGGCTTGATGGTGCTCAAATCCTTGCTTCCCATTCCAGCTTCATTTCACATCCAGGCAGCGGGTGAATTGCTATTGGTCAATTTCTCCCCAGCGTGCGCGCACATTGTCGGCGCGCCGGTCGGGCATTGCGGTGGCCGGGATCCCGCGCTCGGCCAACAGCGTAACCGTACGTTCGACATTCTCGGGATTGCCTTCGATCACGATCGGCAGGCCTAGCCGTTGTGCTCCCCAAACAATCAGCGACAGGGCGGCCTCACCCCTTGCCGTTGGCTCGCCATCGGCAAAGGGAATTGCCGGAAGCGGGCGGGTTGGCGGCAGCAGTTCAACCTGCCAGTCGGGCTCGGTTGAAAGGATGCGCCGCTCCAGTTCGCGATAGGTCGAAAGCGTGGCGCCTTCGAGCGGCTTGGCCCGAACCACCGCACGGCGGCGCTGGCGATCGATCACCACGTCGTCCTCACTCACCCCTGCCACCAGCGCCAGGCGCTGGGCCAGCGCTGCCGCGCGCTGCGTCGCGGCGGCTTCCTCGCGCTCGCGGGTAGCGGAAAGCTCCGCCTGCTGCGCGGCAGTGGCGCTGGTGCCGACCTGATACTGGTTGACCGTAAGTTGCACCGGGCGGCCCAGAACGCGCGCCAGGGATCGTTCGCCCTTTGCTTCGGCATCTGCAACAAGGCGCGGTGTCAACACGGTCGCATCGATCCGCACAGGATCTGCATCAAAATCAACGTCAACCTGGCTTAGCCGCGAGCGCGGGTCGAATTCGTCCAGGATCTCGCCGCGCACCTGCCGCTGCGCATTGGCTTCCCAGGCAATCTGCTGCAAGGAAAAACCAAGCGGAACAGCCAGTGCAACGAAGACCACCGCCACGGCGACATTCTGGTAGAATGTATTGCGCTCGCTCAGCGTGGTGCGAAAACCATAAAGCCGCGCCATCCCCCATGCGGTGAGCGCGATGGTGATGAGGTTGGTCACATACAGCAGTAACGCGCCCGAAAATACCGTCCAGTTGAAGGTCGCAAGGCCGAACCCGACCACCGCCAGCGGCGGCATCAAGGCGGTTGCGATCGCCACGCCCACGATCGTGCCCTCGCGCCCGCGGATCATCGCATAGGCACCGGCCAATGCCGAGAACAGCGCCACCAGCAGGTCGAACAGATTGGGCTGGGTACGCGAGGCAATTTCAGGCGTCACCGTCTGGATCGGCGACAAGAACACCACGAGCGCGCACAGCACCACCGCCATTGCCGATCCCCAGGCGAGAGAACGGGCCGATTGCTTGAGCCAGTTGTAATCCCCGATTGCCAGGGCAAAGCCCAGCCCCATGATCGGGCCCATCAGCGGCGATAGCAGCATGGCGCCGATAACCACCGCCGGGGACGAAAGCAGCAGGCCCAGGATCGCGATGCCGCCGGACATTGCGGTCATGAACAGATAACGCTCGGTCAGCCCGCACTCCTCGCGGCGATTCTCGATCACGGCAGCCTGGTCAACCGTGCCGACCACGTCCTGCAACCACCAGCGGCGCCAGCTGAACAATACGCGCGAGAAACTGGATGACGTCCCGCGTGCGCCATCGCCAGGCGCGGCGCTTTGCGGTGCAGAAGTTTCAGCCAAATTTCCGTTCCGTTCCAAATGGCAGGCCAGGGCAATGTAGCCCCTTGAGCTGGCAAACGAAAGCATGGACGCGCGGGCGCGAATAGGCCACACTTCTTGAAGTTCGTGTCTTAGTGCACTAATACAGTTTGAAATGGTGATTTTCCACCACCGCAGGGAGCTTGAAGACCGATCATGAGCACGCAGGAAACCCCAGCCAAGACGGCGACCGATTTCGAACTCAGCCCGCCCGATCCGGTGCCTACGATTACGCCGGAAAAGGCGGTCGGCCTGGTGCCGGTAAGCGAGGAAAAGCGCTCCAAGCTTGAGGAAAAGGTCGAAGGATTTGTGGCCGAACTGGTGGCCGAAGATGCCAATTCGCCCGCCTTCGGCGAAAAGGTCGACCAGATCACACGCATGGGGCAGGAACAGATCCGTGCCGCCGCCGCCATGTCCAACCGCTTCCTCGACCGACCGGTGCGGGCAATGGACCAGGACAATGGCGTGGGCAATGATTTGCTCGAGCTGCGCAAGACTGTTGAGGACCTTGATCCCGGGCGCAAAGGAAAGATGCGCGGGCGCAAGCTGTTCGGGATCATCCCCTTCGGCAACAAGCTGCAGCGCTATTTTGACAGCTACACTTCCGCTCAGGGCCATATCCAGGCGATCCTTGAGCGGCTCGCCTCGGGCAAGAGGGAACTCTACGAGGACAATGCCGCAATCGATGTCGAGCGCCAGAAATTGTGGGAGGCGATGGGCGAGCTGGAACAGATGATCCATATCGCCAAAAAGCTCGACACCAGGCTGGAAGAAAAGGCGGACGAACTTGATTCGATCGATCCCGCCAAGGCCAAGGCACTGCGCGAAAGCGCGCTGTTCTATGTCCGCCAGCGCACGCAGGATCTGCTTACGCAGATGGCGGTGAGCGTACAGGGATACCTCGCGCTCGATCTCGTGAAGAAGAACAATGTCGAACTGGTCAAGGGCGTCGACCGTGCCAGCACCACCACTGTGGGGGCCTTGCGCACAGCAGTTACCGTGGCGCAGGCGATGACCAACCAGCGGCTGGTGCTGGGGCAGATCACTTCGCTCAACCAGACCACCAGCGACATCATCGATTCGACCAGCACCATGCTGCGCGACCAGACCGGCAAGATCCATGAACAGGCGGCCTCGAGCACGATCCCGCTCGAAACGCTGCAGCGCGCCTTCCAGAACATCTATGACACGATGGACGAGGTCGACGAGTTCAAGGTGCGCGCGCTTTCGAGCATGAAGCAGACGGTCGATACGCTATCCGCCGAGGTCGAGAAGTCGAAAGGATATATTGCGCGTGCGGAAGGGCAGGCGCAGGCGCAGAAGAAGGTTTCGTCCGAACCGGGTCTGTTGGCGCTTGAAAAATAATGGCCGATTCAACCAGAGAGTCTGACGCAATCCTGAGCGCGGCAGGCCGTTCGCTGCAGGTGCAGCGCGAAGGCGGCACGCATCGCCCGGCGAAGAACATCGGCAAGGGCTCTGCCGAGCTCAAGCTAAGGAACTGGATCCGCAGGGCAGGCTATTTCGGCGCCGCCGTGGTGGCGATCATGCTGGCGGCCACCGCTGCCGGGATCATCCTTGACGGGATCGGTTTCATCGGCGTGGTGATGACCTTCTTCGCGGTGGTCGCGGCGCTTGCAGTATTCGCCAATTTTCCCAAGGTGAAGGTGCCGCAGCGCGCCGACCTCAAGAAGGGCGATGCCAAGCAGATGGTGGCGCGCACCGAATTGTGGCTGGAGGCGCAGCGCCCTGCGCTGCCCCCGCCCGCAGTGCAGATCGTCGACCAGCTTGGCGTGCAGCTCGATGCGCTGGGGCTGCAATTGCAAGCCATCGACCAGGCCGATCCCGCGGTGAACGAAGTGCGCGAACTGGTGGGCGAATATATCCCCGAGACGATCGAGAATTACCGCAAGATCCCGGCCCATCTGCGCCGCGAGCAACATGTCGGCAAGACTGCCGACGAGCGGCTGATCGAAAGCCTTTCGAAGATCAGCGGCGAGGTTGATCGCGTGACCAGGCGGCTGGCCGAAGGCGCGCTTGACGATCTGGCGGTTAAATCGCGCTATCTCGATTACCGCTTCGGCGGCGCTGAGGCACTGGAGGATCACAGCAAATGAGAGTCGCCCTGCCGCATGATCTTGGGCGCGACGAAGTGCGCCATCGCCTGAGCACCCGCAGCCACGAGATTGCCGATTATCTGCCGGGGGGCATCGCCGATGTCGAGACTGACTGGGTCAGCGAGGATCGCATGGCGCTGCTGGTATCCGCCATGGGGCAGAACATCACCGGCCATATCGACATAGAGGACCGGCAGGTGATCTTCGAAATCACGCTGCCGCGGATGCTGTCGTTCATCGAGCCGGTGATCGAAAAGGCGATCCGCAAGGATGGCCCGAAAATGCTGGAAGCGCCGAAATAACGCGTCCTAAACGGGGCGCATCAGCAAGCTCACGCCCGCACGGGTGAAGTCGATCGCTTCGAGCGATGGCGCATAGGCGCAGCCCCCGGCCACCAGCAACCCACCGCCATCAAGCGCAAGCTCTCCTTCAAGCGGGAGCGCCAGAAGCGCCCCGTCATATGCAAGGGCGAATTCCGCATCGGGCGCGCCCACGATCCGGTCGAGCCGGAAGTGCGGCCCGTCAACAAGACACTGCGATCTCTCGGCTGTCCTTTGGCGCAAATCCGCCGGATAGGGTGCCCGCCGTGCCACGTCGAGCGCACGATCGAGATGCAATTCGCGCGGACGGCCATAGTCATACAGACGAAAGGTGGTGTCGCTGTTCTGCTGCACTTCGACCAGCGACAGCCCAGGGCCTATGGCGTGGATCGTGCCGGCCGGGAGGTAGAAGAAATCTCCCGCCGCAACCTTGTGCCATGCCAATAGCTGCTCGATGCTGCCGTCCTGCGCCGCACGGAGCAGCTGCTCTTCGCCCGCCGTCTCGCGCAGGCCGATAGCAATGCACGCCTCCGGTTCGGCGGCGATGATCAGCCAGCATTCCTCCTTGCCCTGCTCGCCCGCAAGCGCCTGCGCATCGGAAGGATGGACCTGGACCGAAAGCTTGTCGCTGGTGAACAGGAATTTCACCAGCAGGCTGCCAAGCTCAGCTGGCGGTTCGAACCAGATTTCGCCGATCCGCTGGCCATCGGGTGCGGCAAAGGGCGGTGGCAGAGTATCCCTGCCCCACACTTTCTCGACCATCCGGGTGGTCAGCGCGCGGGCACTGGTCATTGCGGGGCTCATTGCTCCTTCGCCCCGCCCAGCTTGCCGACATGCGGGGCCGCATCGCGGGTGGTCACCAGAACCTCGTCCCCGTCAACGATCACGCACACATCCTTCAGCCCCAGCACCGAGATACGCGGCCCGTCGCTCACCGCCAGCACGTTCTCGCAATCGACCAGTTCCGCATTTGCAGGGGCGTGATTGCCCGCGGCATCGCGGGGCATGGTATTCTGCAGGCTGGCCCAATTGCCAATGTCCGACCAGCCCATCGCCGCCGGCACCATTGCCGCGCGGCGCGTGTTTTCCATCACCGCATAGTCGATCGATTCGCCCTCAATTGCCGCAAAGGGCTCTGCCGCCGGGTTGAACTCCGCGCCTTGCACGCTGCCTTGCGCGATCGCGCGTTCGACCGCCTCGGCCATCGCCGGGCGGTGGGTGGCAAGCTCTGCCAGCAATGCGCCCGCGCGGAATGCGAAGATGCCGCCGTTCCAGGCATAGGTGCCATCGGCGAGGAAGGCCTGCGCCGTCTCGAGCGAGGGCTTCTCGACGAAACGCTCGACCTCGAAGCCGCCTGCCAAGGCATCCCCGCGCTTGATATAGCCATAGCCGACCTCTGGCCGGTCAGGAGTGATCGCCAGCGACACCAGCCAGCCATCGCGCGCAAGAGCCGCTGCCGCCAGCGCCGCCGCATGGAAAGCTGCCGTGTCGGCGATATGATGATCGCTCGGGCACACCAGCATCACCGCATCGGGATCAAGCCGCGCCGCCGCCAGCGCCACCGCCGGAGCGGTGTTCTTCGCCGCCGGCTCGACGATTAGCGCGCCCGGCGCCAGCTCGCCCGCCTGCTCCCTTATCAACGGCACATGGTCCGCGCCCGCCACCAGCATGGGCGGTGCGAAGATGGCCTCGTCACTGCAGCGAGCGAGCGTCTGTTGCAGCAGCGTCTCATCGCCCAGCAGGGGCAGGAAAGGCTTGGGGCTTTGCTTGCGGCTGCGCGGCCACAGCCGGGTGCCCCCGCCGCCGCACAGGATCACCGGATGGATCAGCATGTGATTGGAGGAATGTGACATTCGCATGCTCTAACAAGGCCGGGGCAGGCAGGCCATAAGGAAACGCCTGGCGAGCGCCCCTATCGCGCGCGGCGAAAGCGCTGCTCCCAGCCGAATTCGGCCTCGATCGGTGTCCCGCGTGCGTTGCGCGCCGGCTTGAAACGAAAGCGTGCCATGGCCAGCTCGCAGGTGCGCGCGTCGGTTTCGGGCAGGCCGCTCGAGCGGAACACGCGGCAACGCCTTGGCATGCCATCGGTGCCGACAAGGATCGCGATCCGCACCGCCCGGCCAAAACGCACTTCGCGCCCGCCATCGGGAACGGGATAATCGCGCGCCGAATCGATGCTGCCCGCGATCTTGACCGGGCCGGTGGCCATGCTCGACCCCTGCCCGCTTCCTTCATCCCCGCTGCCCGTGCCTGTGCCCTCACCGCTGGCACCGGTGCCTTCGCCGCTGGTGGTGGCGCCCGAAGTTGCCGCGTCGCCGGTGGAGGATGCCTGCGGAAGAGCACGATCAGGCTTTGGCGTCACCCTGGGCGTGGGCGCGCTGACCGGATCGGGCACCGCCTCTTCCCCCGGATCGCCCGCCATCCCTTCATCGGGCACATCGGGCGGGTCATCCGGCGGCGCGGTAACAGTGACGGTGAACGCCTCAACCACGCCGCGCTCGATCGTGGCGGTGACTTGCGGAACCAGCGCTTTCGCTAGCCCGTAAAGCGCGAGCAAGTGCAGCAGCACAATCAGCGCGATCATGCCGGGGCGCAGCTTGCGGCGCTGCTTCAAGAACCCTTCGCCCGGACCAGCCATGACGCACCATTATCGCGCCTCACCCCGAATACAAACCGCCCAAATGCAAACGGCGGAGCCCGAAGGCCCCGCCGCTCTGTTCACATTCTATGATCTACGGGGATCAGAATTTGTAGCGTGCTCCTACCTGGATCTTCCAGGCAGAGCTTGAGATCCCGACAGACGTATCATCGTCCGGATTGAAGCCGGAAATGACGTAGCGCCCTGCGCTATCTACCGCGACATCGACGACATCGACCTGACTGTTCCTGAACTTCAGCCGGTTCCAGCTACTGTCGAGGAAGTTGAGGAAGTTGTCGAAATCCATGAACAGCTCGACCTTGTCTTCTACAACGTTCGTCAAGCTTCCGAGGAAAGGCAACTCCTGGCTGAAACGCAGGTCCATATCATACTGCCATGGGTTGCGGCAGGAATTGCGCGCAATCGAAGCCCCCGGTGTGAACTTGCAGTTTGTAGTCCCGACATAATCGATCAGTGCCTGTACTGCCGCTGGGTCAGAGGTTGGTGCGAGATTCGGATCGTTCACACCTGACGGCACATAGAGCAGTGCATTGTCGCTCCCAGACGCGCTGTCGTTGAAAACCCCGCCCCCATCAAAGGTCAGGCTGTAGGGCCTGCCCGAACTAGCACGGAAAAACACGCCCAGCCGCGTCGCAAAATCGCCGAAGAACTCTTCTTTGAAGCTGAGAGCTGCGGTGACGTTGTGGCGCGTTTCGAAATTCGAGGTCGATACCGCCGGATTTTGCCGGTCGAACGCAGCCGTGACATCAAATGACGAAGTCGCTGTCGAAGAGCCATTGTCACGATTGTTTTCCGAATCGGTATAGGCATAACCAAAGCGGAAGTTGACGCTGCCCCCATCGGTAAAGAGGCCATCGAACCGCTTCGACAGCAAGATCGAGGCGATATGGCTCTCATAATCAGGGCCATTAGTCAGCTGGATCTCGTCATCGCGGCCAATACGATTGAAGCAGGCAGCCGTGACATTCTGCCAAACCGGCGGTGTGCCGCCGGTGCCTGCCAGAGTGGCGTTACAGCCAGCAGCATCAGGATCGGTCGGATCAATCGCGGCATAGATTGGACGACCATCAACAGTAAAGCCATTGAGGCCGCGGCTAATATTAGGCGCTTGTGCCAGATCGACAAAGTTGATCGTGTCATTGAACCGCGAATAGATATAATCAAGGTTCAGACGCCAATCGCTGAAGAACCCGCCATCGGTCCCGAACGTGGATGAAAAACCCAGATTGGCACGCAGCACCGTGGGGACATCGAAATTGGGATCGGTCGATTGCGTATCGGCAAGTCCGGCCGCTGCCTGCGCCGATCCGCCCGCCACAACGCAGCTCGGGAAACCGGCGAATTGTCCGCCGGACAGAACGCTGGTCGGGAATTCGCCTGAAGCGCAGCTGAGCGAAGTGCCGAGTCCGGTCGAGAACCCATTGTTCGAGAACGCGTTGGAGAAATAGACTACCGGATCCCCACCCGAGAACATGCCGACGCCGCCTGTCAGACGCGAGTTGGAAAGGAAGCCATCATTGTCGAATTCATAAGTTGCCGAAAGTCGCGGCAGGATGACCGGATCAAGGCTGCCAAAACTGACGGAATTGGTGAAGCCATAGCGTTCAAGGAAATTCGGGTTCGCACGAGGTGCACCACCCGAATAGGTCTGAACGCGGATGCCGGCGGTCAAGCTGAGTTGATCGGTCGCCTGCCAATCATCCTGGGCGTAGAATGACCAGATCTTGCGGCTGAACAGCGCAGCGGCCTCATTGATGTCTCCGCTGGGGGTAGCGTTGATATCAGCGCCATAGCTCGATCCGTCGAAGATCTCCTCCGCATCGGGGAAGAATCCGGTCCCCTGGTTGACGATGCCCTGCTCGAAGGCATCGAGATTGGCGAAATAGAGTGTCCCCGTGGCATTGACCGCAAACAGATTGAAGACTTGAAGATCATTCAGCTCGGCACCGATCTTGAATTGGTGATCGCCGCCGTCAATGTTCATCTGGAACTTCGCCTGATTAACCCGTGTATCGAGCTGGTTGGCTGAGCGGAAGATGCCGGGGCCAGTGCTCAGAACGCCGAAATCATCATCGCTCGTTCCCAGAATTCCGTCATCGCCTGGTGTGGAAGTGCCAACCGCCAGCCTGACAATCGGGTTTTCGCTTTGCGCTTCACCGCCCCCGAACGGGCCCTGAATGTCTCCTACCTCAGAGCGGCTGAGGCGCACTTCCGTTGAAACCTTGTCTGACCATTCGGAATAAAGGCGTAGCGAGAAATAATCCGATTTTGTGCCTTCATCCTCGAACGAATTGAGGCCGGTCAAATTATCTGAACCGAAATCGGGCTCGATATTCGATTCTTCAAGCCGCTGATAAGTCGCCTCCAGCCTGTGATCGTCAGAAATATACGCATCGATCCGGCCAAAATAGCGTTTGCTGGACTCATCAAGAGTACGCGGGAAGCCGCCAACGTCCTGGCCATACACGTTTTGCGCGATCGACGCGAAACGATCGAACTGATCCTGCGTGATGCCGTCCACTTCGTTGACAAAACCGCCACCTGTTGGCCCTTCGTCATTGGCATCGCCGAGATCGACCTGTTCGTATCCGAGATAAAAGAACAGGCGGTCCTTGATGATCGGTCCGCCCAAGGTGGCGCCCCAGCGTTTCTCGCTCCCAGAAGAAAGCGGCTGCTCCACACCGTCGCCATCGATGATGCTGTTGGCCAGCAGCCCTGAATCGAAATAGGTGTAAAAAGCGCTGCCGTGAAACTCGTTCTCGCCTGATTTGGTCACCACATTGACAAGGCAACCGGTAAAGTCAGAGAATTCAACGTCGAAAGGCGCAAATTCGACCGATGTCGATCGGATCACATCGAAGGGCAACGGCAGCGAGTTGCGCGCCGCGAATGGCGTTCCGTTCAGGCCGAATACGTCAGCCTGTACGATACCGTCGACAGTGAAAGTGTTTGAACGGTCATTACCACCCAAACACGAAATACGATCAACCTCGTTCGAACGTTCGAGACTGACGCGCGGATCAAGCCGAATGATGTCGCGCACATCGCGGCTGATCGAGGGAAAGGCCTCCAGAGTTGCCGTATCGAATGCAACGCCAGGGCCAACCGCCAGCTGAACCGCATTGGCCCGAGCGCCGGTAACCACGATCACACTGTCGCTGGCACCCGTTTCGGTGGCGGTGAGCGCAAAATTGAAACTGGTATTGCCCGAAATGCTGATCGACAGGTCTTCGACCGTCTGGCCTTGATAGCCGGGAGCGGTAACAGTGATCGTATAAGGTCCGCCCGGGACCAGCGCGATGGCACGGAAATTTCCATCGTTACCGGTGCTCAGTGTGCGAGTCTGGCTGGTACGCGTATCGGTGACGGTTACAGTGGCATCGGCGATCGCAGCGCCGCTTTCATCCGTAACGCGCCCTTCAACCCCCGAGGTGATCTGCTGCGCCGCTGCGGGCGTGGCAATCGTGGCGGCGGCAGAAATGCTGACAACGCTCGCTGCCAGAAGATATTTCAATTTCATGGTTAGGCCCCTGATGTGAATGAGAACCGGAATCTAGCGCTCGGCTAAGAACTGGTTAAACGCGCTGCACTGCGGCAAAAAGTCAGTTGCATGACAAAATTGTGAAACACCTGGCCGCACTGGCAGCGCGCAGGCCATCCACGCCCTCTTGACCGGCCTGAAAGCCGCAGAATCCCTAGCGCTTTGGTCAGTGTTGCCGGGGCGCAACAGAGTCAGAAAATCAGGGGTTTTTCGCCCTGCATCGCTGAATTCAGGCCAGATTGATCTCGCGCAGACGCTGCTGGAGGAATTCGTGGCTCGAAATCGGCTCGGGAATGTCCGATTCGCTGCCCGGTTCAATGCAGCTGTCGAGCGTTTCGATCACGTAATCGGGCCGGAAATGCAGGAAGAACGGCATGGAGAAACGCGCGCGCCGGGCCGCGTCACCCTTGGGGTTGACCACACGGTGCGTGGTCGAGCGGAGTTTGCCGTTGGTCAGCCGGTCAAGCATGTCGCCGACATTGATCACCAGAGCACCTTCGGGAACGTCGACCGATTTCCACTCGCCTTGCCTGGTCAGCAATTCAAGCCCGGCCTCTTCGGCGCCGAGCAGCAGGGTGATGGTATTGATGTCGCCATGCGCGGCGGCGCGGATTGCCCCTTCGGGCGCATCCTCGCTGAGCGGCGGATAATGCAGCAGCCGCATCACCGAATTGCCGTCTTCCACTGTGGGCGCAAAATATTCGCGGTCGAGCCCCAGATGCAGCGCAATCGCTTCGAGCACACGCCCGCCGGCCTTCTCGAACGCGGCATAGAGCTCGGTGAACGTCTCGCGAAAGCCCTCGACCTCATCCGGCCAGACATTGGGTGCCATATATTCCGCCAGCGGATGCCCCTCTGGAAGCGAGCGCCCGACGTGCCAGAACTCTTTCAGGTCCTGAACCTCGGCATCCTTGGCCTTTTCCGTACCGAACGGGGTATAGCCGCGCGCACCGCCGCCGCCGGGAATGTGATAGCCGCGCTTCACCCCTTCCGGCATGGCAAAGAATTCCTTCGACCTGGCTTCGGCCCGGTCGATCAATTCCTGCGGGATGCCGTGGTCACGAATGACGGCAAAGCCGAATTCGGCAAAGCTTCGGCCCAGTTCATCGGCGATGTTCTCGAGCGGTTGATCGAGTGAAACGGATGCGATTTCAGTCATGACACCATCTTAATAAGGCAGGAACAGGCTGGCCAGCGCCGCGCTCATGAGGTTGGCGAGGCTGCCGGCAGCAAGCGCTCTGATACCGAGCCGCGCTATCACCGGTCTTTGATTTGGCGCAAGCCCCCCCGTCACCGCCATCTGGATCGCGATCGAGGAGAAATTGGCGAAGCCGCACAGCGCGAAAGTGATAATCGCGCGGCTGCGTTCGGTCAGCCCCTCGAGCTGGCCCAGCTCGATGAAGGCGACGAATTCGTTGAGCACGATCTTGGTCCCGAACAGCCCGCCGGCGAGCTGCGCCTGCTGCCAGTCGGCGATGCCGATCAGATACATTACCGGGGCGAAGACCCAGCCGAGGATCCGCTGGAAGGTCAATTCGGGGTAGCCGACCCAACCGCCTAACCCACCGAGGATACCATTGGCCAGCGCCACCAGCGCCACGAACACCATCACCATCGCGCCCACGGCGACCGCCAGCTTGACCCCGGTCTGGGTGCCCTGCGCCGCCGCCTCGATCAGGTTGGCCGGGCGATGCCCTTCCTCGAACGTCTCGGCGACCTCGACTTCGTGGGTGCTGGACCCTTCGGTGATCGCGGCCGGTCCTTCGGCGCTGATCCGCGCATCAGGCAGCACGATCCGCCCCTCGGGCGCTGGCTCGCCTTCGTCGTCGGGCATGATGATCTTGGCCATCAGGATACCGCCGGGCGCCGACATGAAGGCGGCGGCGAGCAGGAAGGGCACCGCGTCCTCGCCGATAAAGCTGGCATAGGCCGCCAGGATCGTGCCGGCGACCCCAGCCATGCCGACGGTCATCAGGGTAAACAGGCGGCTGGGTGAGAGCGCAGCGAGATAGGGCCGCACCACCAGCGGGCTTTCGGACTGGCCGACGAAGATATTGGCCGCCGCGCCAAGTGCCTCGACCTTGCTGATCCCGGTGATCCAGCCGATCGCCCCGCCGACCCAGCGCACCAGCCGCTGCATCACGCCCCAGTGGTAAAGGATTGAGACGATCGCCGCGAAGAACACGATCACCGGCAGCGCCGCGATGACGAAAGTGTTGACGAAGGGGTTGGCGTCCATCGGTCCGAACACCGCGGAAATGCCGACCTTGGAATAGTCCAGCAGGGCAATCACCCCGTTGGACAGCCCCTGGATCGCATTGACGCCCCAGGGCGTGCGCAGCACGAGCAGCGCCATCAGCATTTGCAGCGCGAAGGCGGCCCCGACAATCCGAAGCTTGATCCTTCTTTTCCCGTTCGACAGCACAAAGGCGATAGCCAGGATCGCGGCGATCCCGGCAAGACTTACAACAAACTGCGGCATCTGCGCCCCTTTGCGGCCCGACAAGTTGCGGATGAAATCAAACGCTGTCTTGCGCGCGCGCCGCCATTAGTCAATTTTCGCAAGGTGCGAGCGCAAGCTCCGTGCACAGATCATTTCTGCCAGAAGGGCTATTTCCAGCATGAGCGAACACGATACTCCGCAAGCTGCCGCCGCTGCTGCCATGCCGCGTGGCCTGTTCGTGTACATGCTTCTCTATGGCGGGATGACGGTGCTGGCGGGCGTGTTGGCTTATAAGCAGGTGCAATTGCCGCCCAGCGATCTTGCGGTGGAAGCGGGCATTTTTGCCTTTCTGACGCTGGTGGTGATTTCGAGCACGGTGGCCCAGCTTTATGGTCAGAAGATTGCCAACCGGATCGTGTGGTGGGGCTTCGTGCCGCTGGGCGTATCGGCGCTGCTGATGCAATTGGTGCTGGCTCTTCCGCCATCGACCGAGATGGTCGCGTTCCGCCCAGACGACCTTGCCGCTTTCGAACAGGTGCACCGATCGACCTGGCGCGTATGGCTGGCCGGGCCCGCCGCCTATCTCACCTCACTGCTGCTCAATGTATGGATATTCTCGAAACTGCGCGGCAGCGGTGAGAATTCCACCTTTGGCCTGATGGCGCGCGGCGCGGTCGCTTCTGCATTAAGTCAGGCGGTCGATTCGGTGATTTTCATCACGCTGGCCTTCTATGGCGAATTCGACATCACCAATCTGATGATCGGCCAGGTGCTGGCCAAGGTCGCGCTCAGCTTCGTGCTGGTGCCGTTCCTGATCACGGGCGGGGTGGCGTTGGCGCGCAGGCTCGACGCTTCGGCCCGGTAGGCCGGGGCGCACGCTTGTGCGCCGCCGCAGAACGATCAATCAAGTGCGAAGGTGGTGAGCCCTGCTGGGCTCGAACCAGCGACCTACTGATTAAAAGTCAGTTGCTCTACCGACTGAGCTAAGGGCCCACCTGACATGCCCGCGCTGATCTCAAGCGCGGCACAGAGCGCGTCACCTAGGGACAGGTCGCGGCTTGGTCAAGCGTGCATAAAGCTGCGCAATCGACAATCCTGTCACCGGATCGCGCCAACCCGGCGCGATGGCCTTTGCCGGGCGCAGCACGAAGTCTCGCTGGCGGAATTGCGGATGCGGAATGGCGAGCCCCCGCCCGGCCCAGATCCCGCCATCCCACAGCACAATGTCAAGATCGAGCACCCGCGCCGCCCACCGCTGCCCGCGCCGCCTGCCGAACGCCTGCTCAATCCCCTTGAACAGTGCCAGCAAAGCTGCCGGATCACGGTGCGTCTCGATTACCGCCGCGGCATTGGCAAAGCGCCGCTGCGACGGCCCCATCGGAAAGCTATCGCTGATGGGCGAGGCAGCGTGGAACAGCAGGCCAACATCTTCGAGCACTTCGATTGCGGCCCGCAAGACTTCACGCGGCGGCCCGTCTGCCGGATGCCGGATATTCGAGCCCAGCGCGATCAGATAAACATGCGATGCAGCGGCCATCATGCCGTGCGTCCTAGCGCGGGCGGGCGTGCTTGCAAGCGCAGTCGACTTTGCCGCTCGCAAAAGCTAGGCAAGCGGATTGTGACAAGGGGGAACCGGAATCATGCGTTGCTTTAAACTTCTCGGGACTGTGGCCGCATTTGCTGCGGCAGCCGCATCGCTGCCAGCCGGTGCATATGACGAACACAGCCGCGAGCTGACGAGCGATCAACAGGTCGCGCTCGACATTTACAGGGATATTGTCAGCTTCCGAACGGCGCGGGGCCACGGCCAGGTACCGGCCATGGTCAGCTATCTGGTCGAGCGGTTGAAAGCTGGCGGTTTCGCCGATGAAGATATCATGGTCACCGATTATGACAGCGAAGGCGAACCGACCCAGGGGCTGATGGTGCGTTATCGAGGCGATGGCGCTTCGGGCGAAAAGCCGATCGTGTTGCTTGCCCATATGGACGTGGTGGACGCGCTGCCGGAAGACTGGGAACGCGCTCCGTTCACGCTGACATCCGAAGAGGGTTATTTCTTCGGACGCGGGACAATGGACAACAAATATGGCGTGATGAATCTGACACAGACTTTCCTGCGGCTGAAGCGTGAAGGCTGGGCACCCGGGCGTGATCTGTATCTGGTATTCTCGGGCGATGAGGAAACGGGAATGATTTCCACCCGCGCACAGGCGCGCTGGGTGGCCGAAAACGTCGATCCGGCGTTCGTCCTGAACAGCGATGCAGGCGGGTTGGCGTTGAGCAATGATTATGCCCCGCTCGCGATGCGGGTGCAGGCCGCTGAAAAGACCTTTGCCACCTTCGAGCTTACCATCACCAACCCGGGCGGCCATTCATCCCGCCCGCGCAAGGACAATGCGATCTACGAGTTGGCAGAAGCACTTGGCCGAATTGCACAATACCAGTTCCCGGTCCGCGCCACGCCGCTAACGCGATCATATCTTGGCGCCTTGGGGCAACAGGCGCCCGGAGAGCTGGGGCAGGCAATGCGCACATTCGCCGCCAATCCGGACAGCCCACAAGCGATTGCGGTGCTGCAAGCCGATCCCGAGACGGTCGGCACGCTGGGAACTACCTGTGTGGCGACCATGCTGCGCGCCGGACACGCCGAAAACGCTCTGCCACAAAGCGCTACTGCCACAGTCAATTGCCGCATTTTTCCCGGTGTCGGCGCAGCGGCCACCGAAGCCACGCTGCGCGAAGCGGCCGGCAATGACAATATCTCCTTCAAACTCATCACGGATGTTACGGAGAGCCCGGAGTCAGGCTTGCGGGAGGACGTGAAGGCAGCGCTGGCCAAGAGCCTGAAAGCACGCTGGGACGCAGAAATCCCGATCATTCCCTATATGGAATCGGGCGGTACGGACGGCATGCATTACCGCACGCTCGGCTATGATACGGTCGCGATCAGCGGCGCAGGCTCCCGCCCGCAAGACATGTTTGCCCATGGGCTCAACGAAAGGCTCCACGCCGATACCTTCTTCCGCGGGCTCGATCACTGGTACATCATGCTGAAGGAACTCGCCGGCGGCTGAGCCCAGGGTCAGGACCCTATAGCGGTTGTCGCATTGCTTTTTGCAGAAAACCGGTGCCCACTTTTCTGCGCAATGCTCCCGCCGGATCAGATATCCTCAGTGATCCGCCCGTAAAGTTGCGGCCGGCGATCGCGGAAGAAGCCCATGCCCGCGCGATGCGTGGCGGCCTGGTCAAGATCGAGCGTAGTCACCAGCACTCCCGATTCCTCCTTGCCGAATTCGCACACCAGGTCGCCCCATTCATTGGTGATGAAGCTGTGGCCATAAAAGGCCTGCCCCTGCTCCACCCCGATGCGGTTCGATGCCACCACCGGCATGCAGTTCGACACCGAATGCCCCTGCATCGCGCGGCGCCACATGCGGCTGGTGTCAAGATCGGCGTCATAGGGCTCCGAACCGATCGCGGTGGGATAAAATAGCACTTCGGCGCCCTTCAATGCCATCACCCGCGCGCATTCGGGATACCACTGGTCCCAGCATACCCCCACGCCGATACGAGCGGGGCCGCAGGAGGTTGCCACGTCCCACACCTTGAACCCGTCATTCCCGGGGCGGAAGTAGAACTTCTCCTCATAGCCCGGGCCATCAGGAATGTGGCTTTTGCGATAGGTGCCCATGATCTCGCCATCAGGCCCAATCATCGCCAGAGTATTGTAGTAATGATGCCCGTCGCGCTCGAAAAAGCTGGTCGGGATCGTGACTTTGAGCTGGGCGGCGAGCTTGCGCATGGCGATGACCGAAGGATGCTCAATGGTCGGGCGGGCCAGCGCGAACTGCGCCTCGTCTTCGGTTTTGCAGAAATAGGGGCCGGAAAACAGCTCGGGCGGGAGCACGATGTCCGCACCGCGCGCGGCAGCCTGTTCAACCAGCGCGGTGACCGCAGCGATGTTTTCGTGCTCGTCTTCGCTGCCAAGGGCGAGCTGGAGGGCGGCGACAGTGATTTCTCTCATGCGCCGCCCTTTAGCTTTACGGTCGCTTCTTGAACAGCAGCGTCATGCGATCGCTCTCGCCCAGGTCCTTGAGCTCCTCGCGCTTGGTGCGCCAGACCGGCGGCATTTCCCACACGCCCAGTGGGTGATCGGCGCTATCCTGCGGATTGGCGTTGACCTCGCTCTTGCCAACGAGCTCAAAGCCATTGACCTGCATGAAGGCGATCACATCGGCTTCGCGCAGATAGCCCTTCGAGCCGTCGACATAGGACCATGGCGCATCCGCTTTCGCACGATGCTGGACGATGCCGATCATGCCGTCATCCTTGAGCAGTTCGCGCATGGACTTGATCTCGCTGTCGGCGGTGCTCGAGCGCAACATGTTGTGCAGCATGCGAATCACGAGGATCCGGTCGAAAGTGCCACGCTGCTCGTCGGGAATGGTTTCGAGCGCCATGCCGCCAAACTTCTCCGCCGGCAGCCCGGTAAATCCGGCCACTTCAGCGGGAAAGGCCGCAGCCGCATCGCGCACGCGCTGCTGGCGAACGGGATCCGAAGTTGCGGTCAGCGGATTGGCGTAGATGCCGACCAACTGGCCCTCGCCGCCCAGATAATGGCCCAGCAGGCGCGAATACCACCCGCCGCCGGGGGCGTATTCGCCCACCTTCATGTGTGGGCCAACATGGAAGAAGGCCAGCGTTTCGCCGGGATGGCGATGCTGGTCGCGCGCGCGATCCTGCGCGCGGGTCGGGTGGTTGATCGCGCCCGACAGGGCTTCGCCGTGATGCTTCATGAAAGTGGCTTCGTCGTGCTGCCCATGATGTTGCTGCTCTCCGGATCTGTGGTGATCGGCATTGGCTGTTGCCGCCAGTGCCAGCGCAGGCAGCGCAGAGGCCAGGATCAGCTTTTTCATTGGTCCAGTTCCTTTCCCGAATAATTTCGTAGCTGCTGATAGATAGACAGCAAACGATGACAATAACGCAGTGGTTCCCTATCTTCCCAAGCGAAGGAGAATTCAATGAACGATGTGCAACGGGCAATCGTGGCTGGGGGGTGTTTCTGGTGCACTGAAGCGGTGTTCCGCGACGTGATTGGCGTGAGCGAGGTCGAAAGCGGCTATATCGGCGGCACCACCGCGCACCCGACCTACAAGCAAGTGTGCAGCGGCACGACCGGCCATGCCGAGGCGATCCGCGTCAGCTTCGATCCCGGCGTAATCTCGCTCGCAGAAATTCTCGACGTGTTCATGGGCACGCATAACCCGACGCAGCTCAACCGCCAGGGCAACGATATCGGCACGCAATATCGCAGCGCGATCTTCCTGTCGGACGATCTCGACCGGGATGCAGCCGAAGCCGCCATCGCACGCTGGCATGCAGAGCATCCCGGCGAAACTGCCGTGACCACTATCGAAGGCCCCGCCGAATGGTATCCGGCCGAAGACTATCACCAGGAATATTGGGAGGGCGAAGGCCAGCGCAATCCATACTGCCTGGCAGTGATCCCGCCCAAGCTGCAGAAGCTGCGCAAGAGCTTTGCGGCGAAGGTCAAGGGCTAGCGCTCCGCTGCGGAGAGCCGCCAGGGTGGAAAACGTCGATCCGGCCCGGCATGGAACAGGCACAGCCGATTGCCCGATGGATCGCTGAAGCGCGCTTCGCGCCAATTCCAGCGCTCGTCGCGCGGCGGGCTGTCGAAAATGATGCCAGCGGCTTCAAGTTCCGCATGTTTTCCGTCGATATCATCAACTTCGAAATAGAGCAGCGTATCGCCGGGCGAATGCACGGCATCGTAGTGAAGCGAAAGCGTCGACGAGCCCGAGGGCAGCTCGAACCGCGCATAGCGCCCCTCTGTCAATACGATCAACTTGAGCCCGAGCTTGCGATAGAACGCCAGCGAGGCGTCAAAATCGCGCGCGCCGATCGTCACCTGATTGAGATCCATTGTCAGTCCTTTCCAATTCGCGTCAATTTTCCAGGACTGAACATATGCAAGCTCAAGCACACTTGAGGTCAAGCCCTTTTATGCAAATGCTTGTCGCAATCCGCTCGCTCTGCAATCGTGCCAGCCATGCCGCAGACACCCGACCGATCCTATACCCGTGGCAACACCGTCCAAGACGACGGCACAGTCGCCTTCGCCTGCTCGACCGATTGCGCTGAATGGCCTTGGCTCGAATTGCCGCCGCAACATCCGATCGTGATCCAGACGCAGAATTTCTGGACCAGTGTTGGCGCCTCTGCCGCACTGGGCACGCTTGAGGAAGGCAAATGGAGCGCATTGACCTGGACTGACTGGGAACTGGGCGATCGCAGCACGGGCCACGCCGCGCGCGGCACATTCGCCCGCACGCTGGTGGATGACAAGCTCGCCTTCGAAACGCGGTTGTTCGACGATGCAGAGCGGCTGATCGTTGCCATGCGCGGGCGCGGTGTAGTGTTCCGAAACCGCAATTTCGAGGCCTGGCGCGAGGGGGCAAAGCGGGAAGTCGTCCGCCGCTCACCGCCGGAGGGATTCGCCTATGCACCGCGCCGCTTGCTCGGCCTGTCCGAGCGCGAGCCGCCGCTTGTTTCACGCCTCGACGGGTCGCAAGCGAGCGCGCTGATTACCAAGGCGAACGGGCTGATGCCCGGCCACCCCTATTTCAGCGGATCGGGCGATCATGTAAATGCACCGCATCTGGCCGAGGTGGCCCGCCAGATTGCCAGCCTGTTATGCGACGGCGCAGCATTGCTGGTGACTGGCGGCGAGATGGACATGCACCGCTATGTCGAGCTTGATTGCCCCTTCGATATTCGTGTCACCGCGCACAGCGCGGGTTCGGCGGTGATGGAAGTGGCCCAGATGGATCGCCCATGCGCGCGGCTGACGCTGCGCTGGGAAGTGCTCAGCGCCTGATCCACCGCGCGATGAAGAAGCCATCCAGCCCGCCTTCACCGGCCAGCATTCCGGGATGCGTGCGTAGCCAGCCCTCGGGCGTGGGTGAAAGTCCCGTCGGCAGTTCTTCCGGTGTGATCGGCAGCGGCTCCAGCGCAACCTGCACGGCCTGATCCTCGCCCTCCTCGCGCTCGAGCGAGCACACTGCATAGACCAGCACGCCGCCGGGCTTGAGCCAAGCTGTGGCGCGTTCAAGCAGCGCCGCCTGCAGCTCGGTCATCTCCTCAATCTGCCGCGGGCCGATACGGTGCAGCACGTCCGGATGGCGGCGGCAGGTGCCGGTGGCGGTGCATGGCGCATCAAGCAGGATCGCGTCGAAATGGTGTTTCGACTCCCAGCTGAGCGCGTCGGCGCGGATGGGAGATGCCTTGAGGCCAGTGCGCTTGAGATTGTCCTTGAGCAGGTCAAGCCGGCGCTTGCTGAGATCGAGCGCGGTGACCTGCCAGCCAGCCGCCGCGAGCTGCATGGTCTTGCCGCCCGGCGCCGCGCACAGGTCAAGGGCATGCTTGCCATCCCCCGCGCCGAGCAGACGCGCGGGCAGGGACGCGGCCAGATCCTGCACCCACCATGCGCCGTCGCTGAATCCTTCGATCTTCTCGATCGCTTCCCCGCGCGGCAGGCGCAGGTGGCCGGGCAGCAGGCTGTCTGCGGCAAGCTGGGTTACCCAGCGCTGCGTTTCGGCAGGATTTCGCAAGGTCAGGTCAAGCGGAGGAGGATCGGCAAGGCCGCTGGCGATTGCCTGCGCCTGCTCGCCCCACCGCGCGCGAACCGCCCCGGGCAGGGTCGGCGCATCGGGCAGCTTCACCTCGCGCTTGATCAGCGCAGAAAACACGCCATGCGCCAGCCGCCTTGGCCCACCGGAAAGCAAAGGCAATGCGGTGGCGATCACGGCATGCGGCGGGGTATCCAGCCGCAGCCACTGTGCCAGCATCATGCGCAGGACACTGCGCGGCTTGGCATCACCGGGCAAATTGGTCTTGGTGGCGCTGTCGATCAGCGCATCGAGATCGGTCAGCCAGCGCAGGCTCTCGTTGGCGATGGCCCGGGCCAGTGCCTTGTCGGGCCCGCTGCGCACCGCTTTCAGCGCGGCATGTTCGGCCTGTTCAAGCGTTTCGCCGCGGCGCAGCACCGCGTCGAGCATCTGCAGGGCGGCGCGGCGCGCGTGGATTCCGGGGGGTTGAGCCATGGCGCGGCCCTTAGGCCGTATCGACATCAAGCGCCAGCGGGCGCATAAGGCCTGCCATGGAACGCCCCGCAAAACGCACCGGCAAACGCCCCGACGCCTTCAAAAAGCCCGCGCACTGGACCAGCGATCCCCCGCCCGAACCGAAGGAAGGCAAGGTCGAGGAGAAGCTTTCCCCCACGCGCTATGGCGATTGGGAGAAAAACGGCATCGCGATTGATTTTTGAGACCACGCGTCATTGCGAGCCGCAGGCGAAGCAATCCAGCTATTGGCCTTGCGGCTATGACAAATGTCGCTTGCTGGATTGCCGCGTCGCCCTTGCGGGCTCCTCGCAATGACGTTCAAAGCGAACGAAAAACCACCTTCAACCCGTCCTTGGGCTTGGGAATCGGCCAGGGCTGCCACTCGGGATCATAGCCCTCTGCGATCTCGATCGAGTATCTCTGCAACAGCTCCGCCAGCAGGATCTTCACCTGCATATATGCGAAATGCAGCCCCAGGCACATATGCGCACCGCCGCCAAACGGCACCCAGGCATATTTGTGGCGCGCCTTCACCTTGTCCGGCGTAAAGCGCATCGGGTCGAATCTGTCCGGCTCGGGCCAGTATTCCTCCATATGGTGCACCATGTGGATGTTGATCCCCACCATCGCGCCCGCGGGAATGGTGTAGCCGCCATATTCGAAGCTCTTGAGCGCGCGGCGCGGCATCGAAGGCACCGGCGGAATCATCCGCAGCGCTTCCTTGAACGCCATTTCGGTCAGCTCGAGCTTGCCAAGATCGTCATAGGATAGCGGGCGCGGATTGCCACTCGCATCGGGCCCGCCGGTGACCGCAATGATCTCCTGCCGCAGCTTTTCCTGCCAGTCCGGGTTCTTGGCCAGCAGGTAGATCAGCGAAGTGGCGCTGGAAGTGATCGTGTCATGCGCCGCCATCATCAGGAAATTCATGTGATCGACCACCTCGTCGACCGGCAGCAGCGAACCGTCCTCGCGCGTGGCGGTGGCAAACTGGCTGAACATGTCCTGCCCGCCGCCTTCGGCGCGGCGGCGATGGGTTTCACGGGTGAAATAGTCGACCAGATAGGCGCGTCCATCAACGCCCTTCTTCATCTGCGTGAAGGGCAGCGGCCTACGCACCGGGGCGACCGAGGCCTGCACCATATCGACAAATGCCTTATTGATCTTGTCTGCTTCCGGGCCCCAGGGAATGCCGATGAAACTGTCCGCCGCAAGATCGAGCGTGAGCTGCTTGATTGCGGGATAGAACAGCATCGGCTTGCCGCCCCAGCTCGCCACTTCGCGGGCAATCCCGCGCCCCAGCGCACCCGAATAATGCCGCATGGGCTCCGGCTTGAACGCGATCGACAGCGCCCGCCGGTCAGCCCGGTGATGGTCGAAGTCGATCAGCATCAGCCCACGCGGAAACAGCTGGTCGAGGATCGGCCCCCAACCCTGCTCGCTGGAAAAGATCTTGTCGCGGTCAAACAACAGCAGTTCGTTGGCCTCGGCGCCGATCAGTGCCACCTGCCAGCCGCCGAACGCCTTGCCCTTGTAAACCTTGCCGTATTTCGCAACCATTTCCTTCGCAAAACCATGCGGATTTGCCAGCATTCGAAAAGTGTTGCCAACGATCGGCCAGCCGGCCTCGCCCGGTATATGATCGAGCGCCTCAGGCGGCAGCTTTTCCGACCAGTGCTTGGGGTGAAATTCTTCGGCAAGCTCGGTCGCGGGCGCGGATTTGACAAGCGTGGCCATCGGGAAGTCCTCAATCGGGTGGTGAATTGCTACTTACCTATGTGTAAATAATCGCTCGCCGCAAATCCAGTTCCGATTGCCCGGAAAATCGTCAGATCCAGCCAGCCAGCTCGCGCCGGGTGATCGTCTCGAGCATGTCCATGCCGGCGGTGGAAGCATTGAGGCACGATAGCACCGCATAATGTTCGCCCCCCGCAGCTTCGAACTGTTCGCGACCGGCGATGGCAAGCTCTTCCAGCGTCTCGACGCAATCGGCGGAAAAGCCCGGCGCGGCCACCGCCAGCCGCCGCGTGCCCTTGCCGGCCTCGGCCTCGAGCGTGGCGTCGGTGGCGGGCTCGAGCCATTTGGCGCGCCCGAAACGCGACTGGAACGTCGTCTCGATCCGTAAATCGATATATTCAGCGCGGGCCGCCAGCCGTTCACTCAAGAGCCGTGCAGTCTTGCGGCACTGGCAGTGATAGGGATCGCCCAGTTCAAGCGTGCGTTGCGGCATCCCGTGAAAGCTCAGCAGCAGCACTTCAGGCGCGAATTCGAGCGCCATAAGCTGGCGCGTGAGGTCAGCTTCCAGGGCATCGATATAGACCGCATCGTCATGATAGGCGGGCAAGGTGCGCAAGGCCGGTTGCCAGCGCATCTTGCCCAGCGTTTCTGCCGCCTTGTCGACCACGGTCGCCGTCGTCGCGGCACAATATTGCGGATAGAGCGGGGCCAGCAGGATGCGCTCGCAACCCGAAGCATGCAGCGCCTCGATCTGGGCGGGAATCGAGGGCTGCCCATAACGCATGGCGTGGCGCACGATCACCGCATCGCCGAGCCGCTGCTGAAGCCCCGCCGCCTGGTCCTGCGTGATCGCTGACAGCGGCGAACCGCGATCGGTCCACACCTTGGCATAGGCCTGGGCACTCTTCTTCGGGCGCGTGTTGAGGATGATCCCGCGCAGTATCACCTGCCAGATGATCTGCGGAATCTCGATCACTCGCGGGTCAGACAGGAATTCCTTCAGGTAGCGCTTCACCGAAGGCGCGTCAGGCGCATCGGGCGTGCCCAGATTGACCACCAGCACGCCGATCCTGCCGCTCTTAACGGGCTTGTGATCTGACGGAAGTTCTTGAGGCAGCCAGGTCATAGACCGCCTGAAAGTAGGGGCAGGCGGCGCAAGCGCAAGCCGGTGGCCGAGTAAAAGGCATTGGCAATCGCCGGAGCAGCGATCACTGCGCCAAGTTCGCCCGGATCGAATGCTGGCGCCTCGCTGGCGATGAAATCCACCTCGATATCCGGGCAATCGGCCAGCAGGGGCAGGGCCAGCGCGGCAAGCTGCTGCGCTTGCGGCAGGCCGCCGGAATAGCGCGTACTGGCCCCCATCGCACTGGCCAGGCCGAACACCAGCCCGCCTTCGATCTGCTGGCGTGCGATATCGATATTGACGATCCGGCCGATATCGACCGCCGCCACGAGGCGGCTCACGCGCACGCCCCCTTCGCCCTGGCGCGCAGTCGCAACGCAGGCGATGCGTCCGCCGCTTTCGACATCACCGATGCGGTGGCAGGCGATCCCCTGCCCGCTCTGATCACCCCCGCCGCCCCATTCGGCCAGCCGCGCGGCGCGCTGGAGACAGGCGGCGAGCCGCGTGTCATCCCCCAGCATCGCCATGCGGAAAGATAGCGGTTCGCGCCCGTTGCGGCTGGCGATCTCGTCAATGAAGCATTCCATCGCAAAGGCGGTATAGCCATGAGAATTGCCGCGCATCCGCGAAACCGGCAATCCGATCTCCACCGGGATATGGTCAACCGCGAGATGAGGGATGGCATAGGGCGGCATCGCACCCTCCACCGCCAGCGCGTCAGCTGCGCCTTCGGAGTCGCGGATCGCCGCCCAGCTAGTCTTGTTCTCGAACAGGCGCTGGCCGAATTCGAGATTGGCCGGCGGCATGGCGATGCGCGTGCGCAGCGCCTCGATCCGCGCCTCGCCATCCCGGCTCAGCTTGGCGCGCAGCACCAGCGCTGCGGGCGATCGGGGGCGGGCCGCCAGCATTTCCTGCCAGCGCGACCAGATCAACTGCACCGGGCGGCCAATCTCGCGCGCGATCAGAGCCGCTTCGATCGCGTGGTCATGTTCATAACGGCGATCGAAGCTGCCGCCTGCCGCCATCGGGTACAGCACGACATCCTCAACCCCGATGCCTAGCGCACGGGCCGCCGCGATGCGCGCCTGCTCGGGCGCCTGCGAGGCAATCCACAGCTCGAGCTTTCCATCATTGTAGCGCGCGGTGGCGCTTGAGGTTTCGAGCGTGGCGTGCACGCCAGCCTCGATATCATAGCGCAGCGCCAGATCCGGCTCTTTCACCAGGGCATCGACATCGCCTAGGCTGGCGATCCGTTTCGCCTTGCCGGTGGCCAGCGCATCATCGATCCGTTGCTCGATTTCATCGCTGTCAACCACATGATCGACCCGGAAACGCGCGCGCATGGTGTCGAGCGCCTGTTCGGCAGCCCACCAACTGGTCGCCGCCACCGCCAGCCAGCGCTTTCCCTCAACCGCGCCCACGATCCCGCGGATATTGCGCGCGTTGAAGGGGTTGAACTCGACCAGCTCCGCCTTGTCGACCGGCCCGTGACCGATCCCGGCATAGACCATGCCGGGCAGCCGCACGTCGCTCGCGAACTGGAACGTGCCGTCAACCTTTGATGGCAGGTCCAGCCTTGGATAGGCCGTTTGCGCATCGGCATTGCCGGGCAGGCTATCCTCGCCATTGGGCTGCGGGCGCAGCGGGGGCGGATCGGGCGGATCGAATTCCACTGCTTCTGCCGCCAGTTCGCCAAAGCTCAGGCGATTTTCGCCGTGCCGGATAAAGCCGCCCTCTGCCTCGCATTGTTCCCAAGCCACGCCCCAACGCTCGGCCGCCGCCTGCGCCAGCATGGCGCGCGCAGCCGCGGCAGCTTCGCGGCATGGCTGCTCGAATGCATCCAGCGAAGTTCCGTCGCCTGTGGCGTTGAAGCGGTTGTTTTCGGCAAAGCGCCGCGCCAGGAAAGCGTCAGGTTCATCGGCAAGGCCAGGCGCAAAGGGCATCCACAAGGGCGCCCAGCGCGCGGCAAGCGGCACATTGGCATATCTTCCGCTGACCGGTGCCGGTTCAACCGCGATCTGGCGCCAGTCCGCGCCCAGCTCTGCCGCCACAATCTGCGGCAAAAGCGTGGTGATGCCCTGCCCCATCTCGAGCTGCGGCACCGCCACGGTGATTACCCCGTCGGCTGCGATCTTGAACCAGGCGTCGAACACCTGCTCGTTCTCGCGCGGCTCAAGCGGATTGGGGAAGCTGCGCGGATAGAGCGTCCATGCCACCAGCAGGCCGCCGCCAATCGCGGCCCCGGTCAGCAATCCGCGGCGAGTAACCGGCATGATCAGCCCTGATCCTGTGCCAGCCATTCAGCGACCTGCCGCGCAATCCCCGCAAAAGCTTCACCTTCCGGTGTGTCCTGCGCGGCGGGGGGATTGCCGCTATCGCCCGCCTCGCGAATCGGCAGGGCAAGCGCGATCCGCCCGAGGAAGGGCAAGTCGACCTTCGCTGCCATGGCTTCGAACCCGCCCTTGCCGAAGGGATCGGAAACTTCGCCGCAATGCGGGCATTGGTATCCGGCCATGTTTTCAACCAGCCCGATCACCGGCACCTGGCCCTGCTCGAACAGCTGGCCGGCCCGCGCCGCATCAATCAGCGCGAGGTCTTGCGGGGTCGAAACCAGAATCGCCCCGTCTGGCTTGTGCTTCTGCAACATCGAAAGCTGCACATCGCCGGTGCCCGGCGGCAGGTCGATCAGCAGCAATTCCGTGTCGCCCCAATCGGCATCTATCAATTGCGACAGCGCATTGCCCGCCATCGGCCCGCGCCAGGCAAGCGCCTGCGCCGGCTTGACCAGAAAACCCATCGACAGCACCGGCACGCCGTGTTTGCCAGTGACGGGCACGAGCTTGTCATCACGCGCTTCGGGTTTTCTCCCTTCAAGCCCCAGCAGCTTGGGCTGCGAGGGGCCATAGATATCGGCATCAACCACGCCGACCTTCATGCCCAGCCGCTGCAGCGCAACCGCCAGATTGGCGGTTAGCGTGGACTTGCCTACGCCGCCCTTTCCCGAACCCACCGCAATGATCCGGCGGTGCACACGGTCCGCCATCATGGCCACGCGCACTTCGCCGACATTGTCGAGCGCGCCCAGACTGGCGGTGACCTCCTGCTCGATCGCGTCGCGGTCGGCGGCGGTCATTCCGGTCGCATCGACCACCACCACGGCGCGGTCACCCACCAGTTTGGCCGACTTGATGCGCGGCGCGATAGCTTCGGGAATGTGGTTTGCCAGATCCTGCGAATTCATAGATGCCGCACCTAGCACCAATTTCGCACACGCAACCCCTGTTTTTCGCAGAAACCACCCCTATAAGAGTTCCATGGATATGTTCGACAATTTCAAAAGATCGATCGGCCTTGCCATGGCCGGCAAGAAAAACCCGTGGGGCGGGGGCGACGGTGAAAGGCCTTCCGGCGAAGAGGGAGACGGCTCCGGCGGCGATGACAAGGGAGCTGGCGAAGGGCCGCGCAACCCATGGCTTCCCGGTGGCGACAACGAGAAACAGGATCGTGGGCGCCGCTCTGCCAATATCGAGGATATCTTCAGACAGCGCGGCCCCGAAGGCCCGCGGCGGCGCGGTGGTGGGCCGGGCGGACCCAACTTCCGCTTTCCCGAGCGGCCGGGAGGCAAGAGCTGGCTGCCGTTGATACTGGGCGGGCTTGCCGCACTGTGGCTGTTCACCACTGGCGTGCACTTCGTCCAGCCGCGCGAGCAGGGCATCGTCACCTGGCTGGGCGGGAAATTTTCCGACACGCTCAATCCCGGCACGAATATCACCATGCCATGGCCGATCCAGCAGGTGGAAGTGGAGAATGTCAGCCAGATCCGCTCTGAAAAGATTCCCGATGGCGATCAGGAGAAGCTGATCCTCACCTCTGACCAGAACCTCGTTGATCTGAGTTATCTGATCCGCTGGAACATTTCCGATCTGTCCCTTTACAATTTTCAGCTCCTGGACCCGCGCGAAACGCTGCTGGAAGTGGGCGAATCCGCTATGCGCGCGGCGGTTGCCAAGCATGATCTCGACACGGTGCTGACAGGTGCCGGGCGCGCCGAGATCGAACAGGAAGTGCGCGAGCGGATGCAGGCACGGCTCGATGCCTATCGGTCGGGCATCAAGGTGCAGGGTATCGAAATCAACAAGACCGATCCGCCCAGCCGGGTTGAAGAGGCATTCAAGGACGTCTCCTCGGCGCAGCAGGATGCCGACGCGGCGATGAACCGTGCCCGCGCAATCGCGCAGCAATTGCTCGCCCGGGCGCAAGGCGACGCGGCTGAATTCAATAACATCTACGCCGAATACCGGCTTGCGCCCGAAGTGACGCGGCGCCGGCTCTATTACGAAACCATGGAAAGCGTGTTGTCCAAGACCGACAAGACCATCATCGAAGCTGACGGGGTCACACCCTATCTGCCGCTGCCTGAAGTGAAACGCCGGGCACAGCAACCACCCCAAGCGCAGCCGCAAGGAGGCCAATGATCATGGAATCGATCTGGCAAGCCTATAAGGGCGCGATCATTGCCGTCGGCATTCTGCTCGCCCTCACCTTCAGCAGCATGGTGATCGTGCCTGAAACGCAACAAGCAGTGGTGATCCGCACTGGTGAACCCGTGCGCACGATCAACAGGTTCAAGCCCGATGTGCCGTTTGGCCAGACTGGCGCGGGCGTTGCCTGGCGCGTGCCCCTGATCGAACAGGTGCAAATGGTCGACCGGCGGGTGCTGGACCTCGACATGGAGCGTCAGCAGGTCCTCTCGAACGATCAGCAGCGCCTGCAAGTGGATGCCTATGCCCGCTACCGGATCATTGATCCGGTGCGAATGGTTGAACGCGCCGGGACAGAGGAGCAGTTGGAATCCGCGCTCGTGCCGATCCTCACTTCGGTCTTGCGGCAGGAACTGGGGCGGCGGCCTTTCGCTTCGCTGATCAACGCCGAACGCGGCACGGCGATGCAGAACATCACCACTGTTTTTGACCGGCAGGCGCGGCAATATGGCGCGCAGGTGCTCGACGTGCGGATCAAGCGCGCGGACTTGCCCGAAGGGCGCCCGCTTGATGCTGCCTTCATCCGCATGGAGACAGACCGCCAGGAAGAAGCGGCCGCGATCCGCGCTGCGGGCCAGCGCGACGCACAGATCATCCAGGCCGAGGCGCAAGCCGAAGCTGCGCGGATCTATGCCGATGCCTATGGCAAGGATCCGGAATTTTACGACTTCTACCGCGCGATGGAAAGCTATCGCCGGACATTCGAACAGGGCGCTGGCGAAAGCTCGATGATCCTGTCGGGAGACAACGAATACTTCCGCCAGTTCGGCGGTCGCCGCTGATCGGGCCGCGCCATCGCGCTGATGGCATAGCAAGCCGACGAACCGCCCAATGCGGTCTGCCGGTGACAGGCACCGTTCAAATGCGGTTAAGTGCCGTTGTAGCCATAAACAGACTGCAACCGGGGATAGAGAACGGCGCTGCTTCGGAAACGATCCGAAGCAGCGTGCCAACCGAGAAGCAACAAGAGGACGAAAAGCCTGTGCGTTACGTATACGGACTGACAACCGCGCTGCTGGTGGGTGGCGCAACCCTGTCGCTGGCCACTGGTTACCCTGCCGGTGCCCAGGTGGCGCAGAATGACCAGACCAGGATCGAACAGATCGTGCCGCGCAATGGTGCGCCGGCAAGCTTTGCCGATCTGACCGAGCAATTGCAGCCCGCAGTGGTCAATATCTCGACCCGCCAGCGAATCGAGGTCAACACCAATCCGTTCGCGGGAACGCCCTTCGCCGACCTGTTCGGCAGCAGAGGCCAGGCGCAGCCGCAAACCCGTGAGGCGCAATCGCTCGGCTCAGGCTTCATCGTCTCATCTGACGGCTACGTAGTGACCAATAATCACGTGATCGCGCCTGACAATCGCGCCACGCTGGAAGAGATCACCGTAACCATGCCCAACGGCACAGAGTACCGGGCAGAACTGGTTGGCGCCGATGCCGCGTCTGACCTGGCAGTGCTCAAGATCCAGTCAGACCGTGACTTTCCGTTCGTCAAATTCGGCAGTTCGGGCAATGTGCGCGCAGGCGACTGGGTGATCGCGATCGGCAATCCGTTCGGCCTGGGCGGCACAGTCACGAGCGGTATCGTGTCCGCGGTTCTGCGCAATGCCGGTGGCGGTGCCTATGACCGCTATATCCAGACCGATGCCAGCATCAACCGCGGCAATTCGGGCGGCCCGCTGTTCGATATGCAGGGCAATGTAATCGGCATCAACAACGCCATCATCTCGCCCACAGGCGGCAGCGTGGGTATCGGTTTTGCCATTCCGGCCGACACTGCTGCGCCAATCGTTGAGCAATTGCGGACCGGCGCGGAGATCGAACGCGGTTTCCTGGGCGTGAGCATTGTGCCGGTAAGCGATGATCTGGCCGATTCGCTCGGCCTGCCGCGCAATCGCGGCGAATTCGTCCAGACCGTGGTGGCCGATGGCGCGGCCGATCGCGCCGGCATCAAGCCGGGCGACGTGGTGACGGCCGTCAACGGCAAGCCGGTGACGAAAGATCAGACACTGTCCTTCCTGGTCGCCAATATCGCGCCGGGCACCCGCATCCCGATCGACCTGATCCGCAACGGTGAGGAACTTCGCGTTTCCGCAACGGTCAGCAAGCGCCCGACCGAAGACGAATTGCGGCGCCAGCAGACTTTCGACCCCGAAGCCGAGCCGGAAAATGTGCCCGATTCCAACGGTGCAATTGAAAAAAAGCTGGGCCTGCAAGTACTCACCTTGACGCCGCAGATCGCGGGCCAGCTGGGCGCTAGCCAGGACACAGTTGGCCTGGTGATCGGCGCGGTCGATGGCAATGCCGACGCCGCAGCCAAAGGGCTGAGGCGCGGGGACATCATCCTGTCTGCGAACTATCGCCCGGTCGCCTCGCCCGCAGACCTTGAAGCCATCGTGAACGAGGCGCAGAAGGCAGGCCGCGAAGCCGTGCTGCTGCGCGTGCAGCGCCGGGGCGGATCGCCAAGTTATGTCCCGGTGCGGATGCGCTAGACCAGGTCTGGCCTGACTATTGCGAAGGGGTGCTGCGGCCGGGGCTGCAGTGCCCCTTTGCTATTGCGGCGAAGGAAATGGCGCTGGCGTTAGCGTTGTTCGGCGCGCTGGCGTGCTGTCTGGGCGGGCTGGATAGTACGCGGCATCGGCGGTCCGGGCGGCAATTCCTGCCCGGTCGCCTGCTCGAGGAATGCATCGCTCGCTGCCTGGCCCGCTTCTCCAGCGGGTGCAGGGTTTTGTGGCCGGCCCGGCACCTGCTCTCCATCCACGCCAAATGGCCCGCCGCCTTCGCCGCGATTGGGCTCAATCAGGTTGCCTTGTTCGTCGATGTAATAATATTCGCCGGGATCACCGAACAGATATTCATCGTCAGGCTCCAGCATCCAGCCCGGCAATTGCACTTCCGTGTCGAATTGTTCGATCGGGCGATCCTTGACTGCAACCCGCATATAATCCGAAAAAGCACGAGCCGGGGCCCGCCCACCGGCCAGCCCGCCCACTGCGCGCGCATCGTCGCGGCCCATCCATACGCCAGTGGTGACACCGGAAGAAAAGCCCACGAACCAGCCGTCCTTGTTCGAACTGGTGGTCCCTGTCTTGCCTGCCACCGGACGGCCGATCTGCGCCGCCTGGCCAGTGCCGGTGGCAACCGCAGTTTGCAGCAAGTCGGTGATCCCGGCGGCGACATAGCCCGGAACCAGCTGGCTCGTGCGGGGGCGGTTGTAGCGGTAAATCTCGTCGCCGCTTGCCGTGACAACGCGCGTAATTCCATACGGCTCAACCGACGTCCCTTTGGCCGACACGGCCGCAAAAGCGCGCGCCATATCGATCAACCGCACCTCGCTGGTGCCCAGCACCATCGAGGGAAAGGTCGAAATCGGTGAGGAAATGCCAAAACGCCGCGCCATCGATGCAACCGTGCCAAAGCCGACATCCTGGCCAAGCTGCGCCGCCACAGTGTTGATCGAATAGGCGAAGGCGGTGCGCACATCGATTTCGCCCACGAACTTGCCATTCGAATTGCGCGGGCTCCACCCGTCGATTTCAGTGGGTGTGTCAACCACCCGGTCATCCGGCGTATAGCCCGCTTCAAGCGCAGCGAGGTAGACAAACAGCTTCCAGGCCGAGCCAGGCTGGCGCTGTGCATTGGTGGCACGGTTGTAATTGGTTGCAACGTAATCGGTGCCGCCCACCATCGCCAGGATCGCGCCGTCCCGATCGAGGCTGACAAGCGCCCCCTGCGCGCCGGTGGGCGTGTTGGCGATCACCGCTGCGGTGGCAGCTTCCTGCAGCTTTACGTCAAGCGTGGTCCAGACCTCGATCGGCTCGAATGTTTCGGGCAACAGCAGGTCGAGCTGCGGCAGCACGTAATCGGTGAAATAGCGCACCGAGTTCTCTACACCGCGGGGCTTGAGCCGTACGGCATCGACATCGACCGAGGCCTGCTGCGGGGTGATATAGCCCTGTTCGCGCATCAACTGCAGCACCACGCGCGCACGGCCCACCGCGGCATCGACATCGGCAGTGGGGGAATAACGCGAAGGCGCCTTGACCAGCCCGGCGATAATCGCGGCCTCGGCGATCGAAAGCTCGGTCGCGGGATGGCTGAAGAAGTTGCGGCTGGCGCTGTCAATGCCATAGGCGCCGCCGCCGAAATAGACCTTGTTGAGATAGAGCTCGAGGATCTGCTCCTTGGAGAATTTCCATTCCAGCGCCAGCGCCAGCACCGCTTCACGCAATTTGCGATCCAGCGAGCGGTTGCTGTTGAGGAACAGGTTGCGCGCGAGCTGCTGCGAGATGGTGGAAGTGCCGCCAATCCGCTTGTCGCCAGTGAAGGATTCCACCACGGCGCCGGTCAGGCGGATCGGGTCAATCCCGAAATGCGAGAAATAGCGGCGATCCTCTACCGCCACCATCGCGTCCTTCATCTCCTGCGGGATTTCGGCATAGTCGAGCCATTCGCCGAAGCTGGGGCCAAGCTCGACGATTTCGGTGCCATCGCGCGCGCGCACCACGATGGTCTGGCCGGTCTGGGTCGCCTGGAGCTGGTAATAGCTGGGCAGCGATTGCGCAGCAAATCCCACTGCAATGCCAAGGGCAAGGAGCCCCAGCAACACCAGCGCCACGCCGCCCATCATGACACGCTTGATCAATCGTCGCCCACGCGAGCCACCACCCCTGTGCCCCTTGGGCTTGCGGCTTGGCGGCATCGCACCCTGCCCACGCGCAGCGGCCGCACGGCGAGAGCCGCGCTTGTTCTGGTTGACCATGCGATTACCGCGCTTCGACATCGGAAACTACGTGAAAGCCCTGCTGCAACTGACCGCCGTGCGGCTTGCATAGGTGAGTTGTAACCCCGCGTGAACGGGGCGCATGGCGATATCCTCCGGCAAGGTCAGCTGTCGGGGTCGAAGTCGAGCGCGGCGGAGTTGATGCAATAACGCATTCCGCCCGCTTCGGAAGGTCCATCGGGGAAGACATGGCCCAGATGCCCACCGCATTTGGCGCACAGCACTTCGGTGCGGACCATGCCAAAGGAAATATCGCGCCGCTCCTCCACCATGTCACTTTCCGCAGGGCGGGTGAATGCCGGCCAACCGCAGCCCGAATTGTATTTGGCATCGCTGGCGAACAGCTTCGTGCCGCAACCCGCGCACATATATTCGCCCTCATCAAAATGCTTGTCATACTGGCCGGTGAAGGCACGCTCTGTGCCTGCCTCGCGCAGCACGTTATATTGTTCGGGCGTGAGCCGCTCGCGCCACTCTTCCTCAGACAGCTCGATTTTCTCGCTCATTTCCGGTCCTCACATATCCAGCTTGGCATAATGCGCGGGCGGTTGAATCACGCCCATGCGCTCGCTCAGCAGCGGGCGGAAGCTGGGGCGGCTCTTGAAAACCGAATACCAGCCGCGCGTCTGCTCATGCCCGGCCCAGTCAATCCCGCCCAGGTAATCCGCCACGGAAATCTGCGCCGCAGCGGCCAAATCGGCCAGGCTCATGCTCGAACCAGCCAGCCACGGACGGTTATCGATCAACCAATCCATATAGTCCAGGTGGCCGTGCGCCAACTTCATCGCCTCGCGCAACATGCGCGAATCAGGCGGCTGGTTCAGCACCAACCGCTTCTTCATCCGTTCGTTGAGCAACGGTGCGGTGACGTCATTATAGAAATTCTCGTCAAACAGCGCGACCAGCCGGCGGATCTCCGCGCGATTGGTGGCGGTGCCGTTGATCATTGGTGCCTTGTCCACCGTTTCCTCGAAATACTCGGCGATCGCGCGGCTGTCGCACAGCACCGTGTCGCGCTCCTGATGCACCAGTACCGGTGTGCGCCCCGCAGGGTTGAGATTCCAGAAATAATCACTGGCCGTCCACGGATCTTCGCGCACCAATTCGTAGGCAACGTTCTTCTCGCTCAGCAGCAAGCGGATCTTGCGGCTGAATGGACAGAGGGGAAATTGGTAGAGGCGCCACATGCTATTCACGCCCTTGCCTCAATTCGCGCAGCAAATCCACCGGCTCAAGCGCTGGAATGGCGGTTATCAGATCCCCGATCCATCCAGCATCAACAGGCACGCCGGCATGACGGCATCGACTTGCTGCTGATCGAGCAGGCGCTGGGCCTCTGCCTGTGCCAGCTGGGCCACTGCTTCGCGATCCAGGCCGGTATCGTCCATCACCCGGGCCAGCGCGCGGACGAAGAATTCGCGCCCGCGGGGATCGATCGAGGGCCATTTGAACGAAGCCTCCTGGCCGCTCGCCTGCCCGAAGGACACCAGAGCAAAGGCAGCGGAACAGCGCAGCAGCGCAGCGTTTTCCTGCGACAATTCGGGCGCCGGAACAGGTGCCGGAGGGGAAGCCTGAATGGCTATCGGGGCAAGGCCAAATGCGGCTGCGATCAGGATCATGTTCATCGGTTTTGACTATACCAGCGAAACTGAACCGCGCGCTACAATATGTGGCGCCGCAGCGCGAGAATGTTGCGCCATTGCCAGCGCTAGCCTTGGCGACTTAACTGGAACAGCGCGAATTCGGCGCGGAGATTAGCCGCAAAATTGCCGATTTCATGCCCACCGGAGAAGAACCAGCTGTTTTCCACCGTCACGCCCTTTTCCGCCACCAGTTCGCGGAAATCGGCGATCGTCACGTGGTGGATGTTCTGCGTCTCGTACCAGCTCACCGGCAAAGCGCGGGTCACCGGCATGCGCCCACCCAGCATCAGCGCGCTGCGGGTGCGCCAATGTGCGAAATTGGGAAAGCTGACGAAGGTCTGCCGCCCCACCCGCAGGAGTTCGTCGAGCATACGGTCGGGCCGCGCGGCGGTTTGCAACGTCTGCGACAGGATCGCATAGTCGAACGCCTTGTCAGGATAGTTGGCAAGATCGCTGCCGGCATCGCCCTGCACCACCGACAGCCCGCGCGCCACGCAGCGTTCGACCAACTGCGGATCGATTTCGAGCCCGCGCGCATCGATCCCGTGGCTTTCGACCAGCTCGGCCATCAGCTTGCCGTCACCGCAGCCGATGTCGAGCACGCGGCTACCCGGCGCGATATTCTGCGCGATTACGGCAAGGTCTGGCCGCAAGCGCTCAGCCATCGATAAACCCCTTCATCACCCGGTCGAGCGCGGGCACATCGAGCAGGAAGCTGTCATGCCCGAATGGTGCCGACAGCTCGACGAAACTCACCGGCGCGCCCGCTGCATTGAGCGCGTGCACGATGTGGCGGCTCTCCGCGGTGGGATAAAGCCAGTCGCTATCGAAGCTGATCACGCAGAAACGCGCGCCCTTGCCGTTCACCGATGTGAGCCCGTGCCCGGCAAAGGCATCGGCCAGCTTACCGCCATGTTCTTCGGCAAGGTCGAAATAATCCATCGCGCGGGTGATATAGAGGTAGGAATTGGCATCGAAGCGCTGGGTAAAGCCGCTGCCCTGATAGCGCAGATAGCTTTCGACCTGGAAATCGGCATCGAAGCCGAAGCTCTTCGTCCCCTTTGTACCGTCGGGCCGGTCCTGCAGGCGGCGCCCGAACTTCTCGGTCAGCCCCTCTTCCGAAAGATAGGTGATATGCGCGGCCATGCGCGCCACCGCGAGGCCGGCATCGGGCGTGGAGCCGCCGTAATAATCGCCCCCGCGCCAGTTGGGATCGGCCATGATCGCCTGCCGCCCGACTTCGTGAAAGGCGATATTCTGCGCCGAATGCCGCGCGGTGGTGGCGATCGCCAGCACGCGCGCCGCGCGATCGGGCCAGTTGGCGGCGAGGCTCAATGCCTGCATCCCGCCCATCGATCCGCCGATCACTGTGTGGAGCCGCTCAATGCCGAGCCCGTCGAGCAGGCCGATAAGGCCGCGCACCATGTCGCGGATGGTGATGACAGGGAAACGCATGCCATAAGGCTTGCAGTCGCTCGCCTCGCTAGCCGGGCCGGTCGAACCCATGCAGCTGCCGATCACATTGGCGCAGATCACGTGAAAGCGGTCTGTATCGACGACCTTGCCCGGCCCCACCATCCGTTCCCACCAGCCCGGCTTGCCGGTAATCGGGTGGCTCGAGGCGACATACTGGTCCCCCGTCAGGGCATGGCATATCAGCACCGCATTGCCCTTGTCCGCCGCCAGTTCGCCGTAGGTCTCATAGGCGATCTCGACACGCGGAAGCACCTGCCCGCTGTCAAGCGGCAGATCGTTGCTGAGCGTAAGGCGCTTCGAGGGCAGCGTTGGTGCCATGGGCCGCACCGATTGGGCGAGGGCGCGGCTTAAGTCAATTGCACTGTTTTTCGGCAGCGAAAGCGGTTATGCGCCGCCGCGCCATGACCGAACAAGCAAGCTCCCGTCCCGAAGGCAAACCCTGGATCATGGGCATTCATGCCTATGTGCCAGGAAAGGCAGTGGCTGCGGATGGGCGCCAGCTGGTCAAGCTATCGGCAAACGAGAACCCGCTCGGCACCAGCACCGCCGCCGCCGAAGCACGGCGCGCGGTTGCGGGCAGCGCCGAATATCCCGATCCCGACGCGCGCGATCTGCGTGCCGCCATCGGCGCGCTGCATGGCATCGATCCGGCGCGGATCGTGTGCGGCACCGGCTCGGACGAATTGCTCAACCTCGCCGCTCAGGGCTTTGCCGGGCCGGGGGATGAAGTGCTGTTCAGCCGCTTCAGCTTCATTGTCTATGACATCGCTGCAAGGCGTTGCGGCGCGACGCCGGTGGAAGCACCGGACAGCGACTATGCCACGGATGTCGATGCGCTGCTGGCTGCCGTTACGGATCGCACGCGGGTGGTCTTTATCGCCAACCCCAACAACCCCACCGGAACCTATCTGCCGCGCGTTGAGGTCGAGCGGCTCCACGCCGGGCTGCCAGCCGATGTGCTACTGGTAATCGACCAGGCCTATGCCGAATATCTCGGCGAAGGCGAGGACGATGGCGGGATGGAGCTGGCTGCGCGCCACGAAAACGTGCTCGTCACCCGCACCTTCTCGAAGATCTACGGGCTGGCGGGCGAGCGGATCGGCTGGGCCACCGGAGCGCCGCAGCTGATCGATGTACTGAACCGCATCCGCGGGCCGTTCAATGTCACCACCAGCGGGCAGGCTGCGGCCTTGGCCGCGCTGGGCGATCAGGGTTTCGTTGCCCGCAGCCGTGAGCACAATGCCGAGGAACTGGCCCATTTCACCGCAGCGATCGAGGCGCTCGGCAATCACGGACTGCGGCCAATTCCCAGCAAGGCCAATTTCCTGCTGGTGCTGTTCGAAGGCGAAGTGAGCGCGGCACAGGCGCTCGAGGCGATTGGCGAAGCAGGTTTTGCCGTGCGGCACCTGCCGGGCCAGGGCCTGCCCCATGCGCTGCGCATCACCATCGGCACGCACAAGCAGATGGGCGCGATCGCTGCCGCTCTGCGCGAACTGGTTGGCGAAGGCGCATGAATATCGAGAAGGTCGCGATCATCGGGTTGGGCCTGTTGGGCGGTTCGATCGGGCTGGCAGTTCAAGCGCGCGCACCGCATATTGCCACCAGTGGCTATGATTCCAGCCCCGCCGCGCGCGCCAAGGCTGCCGAACGCGGATTGGTGGGCAGGGTGTATGACAGCGCCGAAGAAGCCGTGCGTGGGGCCGATCTGGTGATCCTGTGCGTGCCGGTGGGCGCGATGCGCGAAGCTGCCATGGCAATTGCCGATGTTCTGCCACCGCATGCGATCGTGAGTGATGTCGGTTCTTCAAAGCAGAGCGTGGCTGAGGATCTTGCAGCCGCGCTTCCCGGTGCCACGGTCATTCCGGCCCACCCAGTCGCGGGCACCGAACAAAGCGGGCCGGAAGCCGGATTCGCCACATTGTTCGAAAACCGCTGGTGCATCCTGACTCCGCCTGCCGGCGCAGAGCAAGCCGCGGTCGACACGCTAGCCGAATTCTGGCGCACGCTGGGCGCGCGGATCGAGATCATGGACCCGCAGCATCACGATCTGGTGCTGGCGGTGACCAGCCACATCCCGCACCTGATCGCCTATACCATCGTTGGCACGGCGAGCGATCTGGAAGATGTGACCCGCAGCGAGGTGATCAAGTATTCGGCCGGCGGTTTCCGCGATTTCACCCGCATCGCCGCTTCCGATCCGGTGATGTGGCGCGACGTGTTCCTGCACAACAAGTCTGCGGTTCTGGAAATGCTGGGCCGTTTCACCGAGGATCTCACCGCGCTGCAACGTGCGATCCGTTCGGGCGATGGCGAAACGCTGCACGAATTGTTCAGCCGCACCCGCGCAATCCGCCGCGGGATCATCGAGGAAGGGCAGGATGATGAGCGGCCCGACTTTGGCCGGGAGCACTAGCCCCCTTCGTTCAGAGCATTGATCGCCGCTTGTACACGGGCTTCGGCCTCGGCGCGCGACAACCCTGCGGGAATCAAATCGCCGAATTTATAGGTGATCACCCCGCCGCGCTTCCACAAGCGGTGGTATAGCGGCCCGCTGTTGACCGCGCATGGGATCACCGGAACACCCAGCAGCTTGTAGATACCGGCAAATCCAGCCTGCAGAGAAGCGGGCTTGCCATGCGGGACGCGCGTTCCCTCCGGGAAAATCAGCAAGGGGCGGCCTTCGGCCAGCCTTTGCTTCGCCGCGCTCAGCATCTGGCGCAGCGCCCGGGCACCTTCGTCGCGCGAGACCGGGGTCAACCCATAGACCCGCGCAGACCGCCCCCAGACCGGGATCTTGAACAGCTCGCGCTTGGCAAAGACGGATGGATAGGGCAGCAGGGTGGGCGCATCGATCGCCTCGAAGAAGCTTTCGTGCTTCATTGCGATCAGCACCGGCCCGGCCGGAATTTTACCCTCGACGCGTATTTCGATGCCCAGAATATAGGTCACGCACCAGCGATGCCAGTTGGTCCACCAGCGCACTACGGCGCGCAGTGTCTCGCTCCCTAGGTACGAGGCAAGACCTGCCGCAAAAACCAGCACGGCGCTTCCCCCGTAAAACAGCGGGTAATAGAGTAGGCTGCGCAGCACCGACATCGCGTTCAACTCAGGCTTTGACCAGGCCGGTCAGATAGGTAACCACCAGCTTGTGATATTCGAGCAGCAGCACGCCGAAACCCGGCTCGCTGCGCACCGCATCGGGCACCACGGTAACGGTGCTGGGCAAAGTGCGGTTAAGTTCGCTCGCCACGCGGCGCATATGCCAGTCACTGGTCACAAGCCGGATCGAACCGACCCGGTGTTCCACCACCCATTTGGCGATTTCTTCAGCATTGCCGCGCGTGTCGATGGCAGCGAAGCCCAGGTCGATGCAGCAGCGCATCTGCCGCTGCGAAACCCCGAACTCCGCCGCGAATTCATCCGGCCTGACTTCCAGATCCACCCCGCTGACCAGCATCCGCTCAGCCCAGCCCTTGTCGAGCACTTCGATTCCGCGCTGAATCCGCCCGGCAGCGCCGGTGGGCACGATCACGGCATCTGTTTCAATCTTGCCGATAGGCGCAGGCAGCGTGGCAAAGAACCACACGAAGCCAAACGCCCAGGCCAGGAAGATCGTAGAAAGGAGTCTGAAAATCATAACATTCGCCTCAAGGCTGACATCACCGTGATGCGCGCGGTCAGCATGGCAAGCAAGACCCCGGCCAGCGGAATTGCCGCCAGCACAAGCCAGTCAAGGCGCCGCAAGTTTCCGCCTGCGACCATGCCCGAATCGATTGCAGCAAACTGGCCGCCAATCAGCCAGACCGCAAGCGCGCCCAGGGCAAGGCCGATCACACCGCCTACCATAGCATCGATCGTCACGCTGCGCTGGAACACCTGCGCAATCTGGCGATCAGTACCGCCAAGCAGGTGGACGATTTCCACTGTCTTGCGATGGTTGGCGAAAGAGCTGCGCGCTGCAAGCCACACCGCCCCCGCACTGGTCAAGGCGAGCAAGGCGATCAGTGCCAGCGCAAGATATTGCAGCGCTGCCAGCGCATCATAAACCGGGCGCAGCCAATCAGATTGCGCATCGACCCGCGCGCCGGGTATCTCGCTCACCAACATCGCATTGAGCCGGGCAATTTCAGCCGTATCCGCAAGAGTGCTGAGCTGGACATCGATCAGCGCCGGAATCGGCACCGCATCGAAACCACCATCACCGCCGCCACCACCGGCTCCGATCCAGGGGGCCAGAAGTTCGGCCAGTTCATCCTGCGGGATCACGCGCAGTCCCGCGACCGCCTTGTCAGCCCGCAGCAGTTCGGCGGCACGCTGCGCCTGGGCAGCGCGCATTTCGGCATTCGCCTCGACAATCTGCACTGTCAGCGCGCCAGACAGGTCAGCCCGTGCGCGGTCTGCCAGATTGCCCAGCGCCAGTCCTGCTGCAGCCGCCATCACTGTCAGCGCGATCATGATCGCGATCACCCAGGGCATCGGACCGCTGGCAAGCTTGCGCGGCACCAGATTGGCCGCACGCCGCCCGCGGAACGGCACCAGATCACGCACCAGCGAATGACCGATAGCCGGTTCGCCGTTCATGCCTCGCTTCCCCGCTCACTTGCCCGCGGTGCCAGGCGCGGGGGAAACCGCAGTGCCCCTGTGGGGTCTAGCAAACTGCCTTTCTGCAGCCGCATGATCAGCGAATCCGGTACCTGGCGCAGCAAATGGATATCATGCGTCGCCACGATCACCGTGGTCCCGAGGCGGTTGAGCCGTTCGAACAACTGCAGCAATTTCAACGCCATGTCGGGATCGACATTGCCGGTTGGCTCGTCGGCGATCAGCAGGTCGGGCCGCCCGATCACCGCACGCGCGATGGCAACGCGCTGCTGCTCGCCGCCCGACATGGTGGCGGGAACTCCGTCCATCCGCTTCGCCAGGCCGACCCATTCCAGCATTTCGCTGACTGGCCGGACCAGCTCGCTTTCGCGCACACCCGCCAAACGCAAGGGCAGCGCGACATTGTCGAATGCCGAAAGATGCTCGATCAGGCGGAAGTCCTGGAACACAACTCCCAGCTTCCGGCGAAACATGGGCAACCGGTCGCGCGGCAAGGTGATCATGTCATTGCCGAACATGCGGATCGCCCCGCGCGAGGGGCGCTGGGCCAGGTAGAGCAGCTTGAGCAGGCTGGTCTTGCCCGCGCCGCTGGCACCGGTGAGGAAATAGAACCGCCCGGCGAATAGCGTGAAGGCAAGATCGCGCAGCACCTCTGGTTCGGTGCCATACCGCAGCCCGACATTGTCGAAGGTCACGATTTCGCCTGCCCCATGGGTCATCGCGCGGCTCTATCCCAAGATCGGGGCAGTGCAAGGTCAATCATCGCCACCGGGGGGCTATAGCGGGGCTTCGGTGTGGAAAAAAGGCGGCTTTCGCCCTCTCGCGCGTAACGCGCTCTTGCTAGCGCCATACCACGCCGCGTAAGGCTTTGTTTGCCATGATCATCGCCTGTCCAGCCTGTCGCACACGTTATGTTGTGCCTGACACGGCCATCGGCATCGATGGACGCACGGTCCGCTGCGCCAAATGCAAGCACAGCTGGTTCCAGGATGGCCCCGTGCCTGAACCCTCGACCGCTGCCGAACCGGCACCCGCTGAAGAGGTTGCGCCTCCGCCCCGTGACGAGGCGCCCGAGCAGGCAGATCAACCCGAGCCGATTGATAATGAGGCGGCGCCCGATACAGCGGAGCCCGCCGATCCCGATGCGCGGCCCTCGGTCAACTTCTGGCGCTCGAGCGATCGCCGCGAAGGGGCCGAAGCCGATGAGGGTGAAGCGGATCGGGAACCAGCCGCTGTGAGCGAGCCTGTGGCCGCGCCGGGAGTGCCGACCTCTCCCGATGTCGAAGCAGATGATGCGCCCGGCTATACCGAAGAGCCGGATGGCGATTATTCGCAGTTCGAGCACGAGCCGCCGTTCCGCCCGCGCCGCAACCCGCTCAAGCTGTGGACGGCGGCGGCGGTGGTGTTCTTTATTGCCGCAAGCGGCGCTGCGGTGGCGGTCAATTATTACGGCCTGCCCGCCTGGGTGCCGATCCAGCGGCCCACTTTCGGGATGGAGCAGCCGCAATTGCAGCTCGATTTCCCCGCCGAACAACAGGATCTGCGCACCCTGCCCAACGGCACAGAGTATTTCGAAGTCAACGGGTCTGTTACCAACACCGGCCGCACGGGTGCTTCGGTGCCACCGATCCTGATCGTGCTGCGCGACGAGCAGGACCGCATCGTCTACACGTGGGAACTGGCCCCGCCGCAAAGCGAACTTGCACCCGGCGAAACCGTGACAATACGCGAAGCCATGGTCGATGTGCCGCGGTCTGCCAGCGTGGTCGAGATCGGCTGGAAGCCCACCTGAACGGCACGACCGCAAAGCCTGCGGTAAATTGCTTGCGGAGCCGCACCGCTGTTGCTAGTGGCGCGCTCCTGTTCGCAAGGGACGTTCGCTCCCTTGAACGACTGGGTGCGGTCGTGGCGGAATTGGTAGACGCGCAACGTTGAGGTCGTTGTGGGCTAACGCCCGTGGAAGTTCGAGTCTTCTCGACCGCACCAAACAGTCCTAAGTTCTTGTAATAGAATGATATTTTTCTGAATCCGGTCGGCGATCACCTGGCTGTTCCAGGCACCTACGACCTTGCCTAGCGATAGATCCAATTTCACGCGATTGCTTCAATTGAGCATTCCATGATCCGTCCGGATCATGGAATGACAAAAGTTGGGCCGATTTTGTCATATTGTTCGAGTCTTCTCGAGAGCACCAAACAGTCCTGAAAAACTCCCCTAGTAGGGGACCCCATCTGGGCAGTTCCGGTTTTGGGCGCAGTTCCGCCGGATTTCACGCGTGCGGTTCGGACAGGTGCAGTCAGAGACCCGTGCATCAAGTGCGAATTCCCGGCGCAAAATACCCGCCGTCTCTGGCGCGAAAATTCTGACTGCAGTGAGAATGGCCTCAGGCGAAGCCGAGCGCGCGGCGCTGGTCTGCCCATGCGAGTGGAAGCTCGGCCGCCAGCATGGTGCGGCTATTCAGGGAGGCAGGCTGTCGCCCCTGAACAATGGCCGTGACAATATCGGGAGCAAGGCAGGCCAGCGATGCGAGCCTGGTCAGCCTGGTGCGGCATTTGCCCATACTCGCAGCGATGCTGGCAATCGACTTGTCCGGCTGCGACAGGATCAGCCGCCGTGCGCCATGAGCCTCGGCCATCAGCGCCACCAGCTTCTCGTCGCGCCGAGCGGGCGTAGCGCTCAGGTCCTCCGGCCCGGGAATGACCAACCGCAGCTGATGCCCGCGACGAACTTTCGTTGCCGGCAATGCAAGGATGATGGGCTCGTCGAGTTCATCCCCGGCGCTGGTCAGTACCAACGCACAGCGGATCAGCGCGGGGCGGGTTATGATCTCGATCCCGCCATCGCCCAGATTGATCCGATCGACGATGGTCTCGAGGAGTGCCGCCCGGTCATGGGCGGAACCACTGCGCAGCGTTGCTGCGGCAAGATCGCCCGCCGCAATGGCCTTCTGGATGGCCTCGGCCTCCGTATCTGGAACAAGTCGACACAGAAACGGCTGGTCGTTGAGCAATTCCGCGAGGCGCTGGCACACCAGCTGTTAAAGATCGAAGGCCGATACCCGCCATGCGGGAGACCCATCGATCAGATCAGGTCGGGTGACATAATAGCGATAGCGCTTGCCCGGCTTGGTGGCATGGCTTGGGGTCATGGCCCTGCCTTCCCCATCGTGCAGCATGCCCACCAGCAGACTGGGCTGCTGCACCTTGAGGCGGCGGGATGTGCCCGATGCATTGGCCTTCAAGGTGTGCTGGACGTCGTCCCAAAGCTCCTGCGAGACGATCGCCGGATGCTCTCCCGCAAAGACCTCGCCCTTGTGCACGATCTTGCCGAGGTAGATCGGGTTCGAGAGCAGGTGGTATAGCGTGCCCCGGCGGAAGAGGCAGCCGCCCCGATGCGGTCCACTGGCCCGCGCCTGCACTTTGGTTCGATATCCGGTGCGGTCCAGCTCCACGGCCAGAGCAACCACTGAGCCTAACGCAAGATATCGCTGCATGATGTGACAAACCAGGCCGGCTTCCTGCTCGTTCACGATCAGCTTGCGGTTCTCGACCTCGTAGCCGAGTGGCACTGGCCCGCCCATCCACATGCCCTTGCGCTTGGAAGCGGCGATCTTGTCGCGGATGCGCTCGCCGGTGACCTCGCGCTCGAACTGGGCGAAGGAGAGCAGCATGTTAAGGGTCAGTCTTCCCATGCTGGTGGTGGTGTTGAAGGACTGGGTGATAGAGACAAAACTGGCCCCGGCCTTGTCGAGCACCTCGACGATCTTGGCGAAGTCGGCGAGGCTACGGGTCAGCCGGTCGATCTTGTAGACGAGGATGATATCGACCTTGCCTGCAGCGACATCGGCGAGCAGTCGCCGCAGACCCGCACGCTGCATGTTCCCGCCCGAGAATCCGCCATCATCATAGCGATCCGGCAACAGCAGCCAGCCCTCGTGACGTTGGCTCACGGCATAGGCGGCACAGGCCTCATACTGGGCATCAAGGCTGTTGAACTCCTGTTCCAGCCCGTCCTCGGTCGATTTGCGGGTATAGACTGCGCAGCGCAACACCTTCTCAGCCACGGCGGGTCAGACCGAAGAAGCGCGGTCCCGACCAGTGAGCTTCGGTTACCTCCCGGGCGATCTCGCTTAAGGAACGATACATCCGGCCATCCCGGACGAACCCGCCTTCGACGACTTCCACGGCGATGGTCTGGCCGTTCCATTCCCTGATCAGCCGTGTCCCGTTGGTGAGTACGGGTCGCTGGACAGCTGATGCAGTCACCGGTTCCTTGCTGGCCATTCTCTCGAGCTCGCGCGCCACCATGACCGGCAGCACGCCGTGGCGGCGTTCCTGCAGACGCTGAGCAAGCAGGCGGCGCAGCAGTGCCGCGGGAACCGATGGCGACGACCCGCCCCCGCTTGTCAACCATTGTGCCTGCAGCTGCGCTGACGGCATGTTCTCCAGCGCTACCAAATCCGCATCGAGGCGATTGCTACCCTTGGCCATCAGGATTGCCCTGAGATGCTGTAGCAGGTCACCTTGTCGCGTTTGCCCTTGGTGATGGTATGACCCTTTTTGCGCAGACCGGTCAGCGCCGCGCGGGCCGTGTGCGGGAGCCAGCCGGTCAGTTCGGTAATCTCGGCCAGCGTTGCGCCCTGCTCCTGGCCCAGCAGGGCAAGCACCTGCTCGATCTTGCTCGGCGGGGCGGAAGTCGCCGATGTTTTCGGTGATGCAGTCATGGGTGGTTCTCCGTTCAAGGACCAGCGCCATGCAGGTCCCACCACCCAGAGCCCTGCCGATCACATCGGTCAGGGCAGCGCCTGAGCAAACCAGCCGCGATTCACTCAGACACCAATGCTCAGCTTCACAGTTAAGTCGAATGGAATGTGAAACGATAGCAAAGCTGCATATGGACTTCGCCTGTCAGTTAGGGCTTCGTCCGGCTATGGACGATGACACCGCCGAGCTCACTGCGCGTCTCTGCACCCGTATCGGTATGATCATGGAAGATGCCGGCATAATTGCGCTGACCATCGGCTCTCAAAGCGAAGTGGACAGGCTGGTCACCCTCGCGCAATTGGATGCTGCTGCACGATCCATCTGTGATCTGGTTTGTGCTGCGCGGGCAATACAGTCTTGATGTTCGATTTCGCCAACAGGTACGAACCCGCTCGCGCGGGAGTGTCGCGTGGGGTGATGTAGCGTGATATTCATAGGTTTTGCGCTGGGATAGGCCGCCACCGACCATGGAGTTCCTTCAACAAGAGGAGCCAACCATGTCTATATCTACCACGACATCGACCACCACCACCCCGATCAGCCAGCTGCGCCAGCGCATGCAGCACGACATGATGATGCGCGGTCTGGGGCCGCATACGCAGCGGGATTATATCCGCCACGTCCGGCGTCTCGCGTCCTTCCTTGGCCGGCCTCCCGACACCGCGACGGAAGAGGATCTGCGGCGCTTCCAGATCCACCAGCATGAGGCCGGCGCGAGCGTGCCGACCATCAACGGCGCGGTGTCGGCGCTGCGCTTCCTGTACACCGTGACGCTGCGGAGACGGGACCTCGCCCGCAGCCTGGTCGCGACAAAGCGTCCGTACAAGATGCCCGAGGTACTCAGTGTCTGTTCCCCGTCAGCACCTATGGCACAAAATTGAGGTCGTGTTTTAAGGAGGATTTGGGTCTCGTCGTAGTGACGAAGGAACGAATCTATGGACGCCTCCCGCGCAAGGTAGATTTCGATAGTGCTTTGGCATTGGATGCGTGAATCTATCCGACCTGTTGATTGAGGCAGATTTGCCTCTGGCCATGATGGGAATCCGCGCGGTTCAGTGCCTTTTAAGATGAGCGGCCTTTTTGGCCATCGTTCCTTTCAGGCTGTGAAGCGGCGGTCCGTGCCGTTACACCATCAAAACTTCACCTCGCATTCGAGACCATTACCCTGATTGCAACTGCTGCTGTGCGGTCAGGCTATCTTGTAGTTTTCGCCACTGCGCAGCATCGCCCATGCCATACGAGCGGTTTTGTTTGCCATGGCGACGAGTGTCTTGTTGTGACCTGCTCTTGATTGCAGTTCCTGTGCCCATTTTGAACGCCAGTCGTCATGCTTGGCGAGGCGTCCATGGTAGCGCCGGTGATTGTAATGCTCGACGAACGCCTCGATCTGGGTTTCCAGATCGCCAGGCAGGAAGTAGTTTTCCAGCAGGATGCGGTTCTTCAAGGTCTGGTGCCAGCGTTCGATCTTGCCTTGCGTCAGCGTCACGCCCTTGCGCTTGATCTCGCGCGCAACCACCGGCCAGTCGGGCTCGCTCAGATCCTGCGGAGGCCGTCCGACACGGCGAAAAAGCAACTGCTCAAGCGCCGCGTCATCGTCATAGCCCGGCGGCAACGGCCAAGCCGCAAGTCCCGCCTCGCGGGCCCGCAGCACATAGGTCGATACCGTCGTCTTGCTGAGCTTCAGCCGTTCCGACACAGCCCGCACTGACAGCCCCTGGCCATAGGTCAGGCGCAGGATCGATCGCATGTCCTTCACGTTCGTTCGTCTCGCTTGTTTCCGTCTCGGCATCATCCCTCCCATCACATCATGAAAGGGCTCCATACCAGTCCGGCGCGCCCGAAAGACGAACCTCATCCCCGCCCCGAACACTGTCCGGGAATTAGCGGAATCGCTGTCCCGTATTTACTGAAATCACTGTCCGCGAATTACCGAAATCCGTGTCCGGGAATTTGCGAAATGCGCACCCTGGCGCCGGTGCGCACGCAGGCCCGGCCGACGGCGATCGCCAGGTGGGTCTTGCCGGTCCCGGTGCCGCCAACCGGCGCCACCGCCGGCTTCGTTCTCGATGCCTTGGAGCAGGTGATCCATGCTCGCAAGCCAAGTGCCGACGATGGCCTGATCCATCATAGCGACAGGGGCGTTCAATATTTAGCCATGAGCTACACCCAGCGGCTGTCCGAAGCCGAGCTGGTGCCCTCGGTCGGCAGCGTCGGCGACTCGTATGACAACGCCCTCGCCGAGACCATCAACGGCCTCTACAAAGCCGAAGTGATCTGGCGGCAGCGCTCATGGCCAAACGCTTCAGCGGTGGAAATGGCAACGCTGCGATGGGTCGATTGGTTCAACAATCACCGCCTGTTCGGTCCCATCGGGCATATCCCACCCGCCGAAGCCGAAGCCAATTACTATGCAGCCTGCGAGAACCTCGATATGGTCGCATGACTCAAATGAAACCGCCTCCGGAAAACCCGGGACGCTTCAGACCGTCGCAGGCCATCCTTTTGACAGGACCGTTTACTGACCAGATTCAAATATATTCGAGCCGAGGTAGGCCCTGAGTTCCCGCTTCATCACTTTGCCATAGTTGCTCTTGGGCAACTCATCCAAAAACACGTAGCGTTTTGGCCGCTTAAAGCGGGCAATCCGCTTTAGGCAGTGCTCGTGGAGCATAGCCTCATCCACGTGTTTGTCACCGTCTCTAACGATGAACGCAACCACAACCTCGCCCCACTCTGCGTCGGGTTGACCGACGACGCTCACCTCAGCCACGGCAGTGTGACCCAGCAAAGCTTCCTCGACTTCACGAGGGTATATATTCGACCCACCTGAAATGATAACATCCTTGGAGCGGTCATGCAGCGTCAGCCGGCCGCAGTGATCAAGCGAGCCGATGTCCCCCGTGTGTAGCCAGCCGCCACGCAGTGTTTCCGCCGTAGCGCGCGGATTGCCCCAGTAGCCGGCCATGACCACGTCCCCGCGGCATACGATTTCGCCAACAGCATCGGGTGGAACCTTCCGTTCGTTCACATCGAAAACTGCCACCTCGACGCCTGAACGAGGCCAGCCGACTGTGTTCTGGTTTGTTTCCTCGGCATGTTCATCAGAACGCAGACCGGTGATCGTCATCGGTGCTTCTCCTTGTCCGTACAGCTGCGTCAGACAGCGACCAAAGGTGCCGAGCGCCTGGCGAAGTTCATCGACGTACATCGGCCCACCTCCGTAAATGATGTGCCGGATCCCGTCGGTCGTATGTTTGCCCCGATCCACTTCAATGCGCAGGCGACGCAGCATGGTAGGGACGAGAAATGCGGCCGATCGCTGATGATGATTAGCAAGATGCAAGAACTCGGGAGGATCGAACCCGGCCGAGATTGGAACAACATGGCGACCGCCGCGTGCCACATACGGCAACATGTACAAACCGGATCCATGAGACATCGGGGCGGCATGGATGATGGAGTCCTCAGCAGAAATGTTCTCAAAATCCGCGAGATGCGCAATGGTCATCGCAAGAAGGTTGCGGTGCGAGAGCATCGCTCCCTTAGAGCGGCCGGTAGTCCCGCTTGTATAGAACAGCCAAGCCAAGTCGTCCGCCGCTACTTCAACCACCCCGTCTGGCGCCACCTCAAGCAGCCTCTCATAACTCGCATCGCCGATCGTGATGAGCGACGCAACACTCCTAGAGCGGAGGATTGCGGCGGTTTGTGGCGCGAACTCGGGCCCGACGAATACAATGGCGGCACCGCTGTCTTGTACCACGTCCGCAATTTCAAGCGGATGAAGCTTCGCATTGATAGGCACCGCAATCAGACCAGATGCCCATACCCCAAAAATAATAGCCAGATATTCTGGGCAGTTTCTGGAAATGATAGCAACGCGGCTTCCGACGGGCGCCATTTTACGAAGCCCCGCCGCCAAACTCAGGGCGTCTGCATGTAAGCACCGGTAGGTTGCTAGCACTTCGGTGCCCAAACACAATGCGGGCCGATCTCCATGCCGACGCATTGCATTATCGAGAAGTGCGAAGAGGTTCATCGTCAAAGCTCCACCCGGCGCTAAAGCCTAAGACCAGACCTGATCGTCAGAAACTGAAGACATTCTAATTGACCAGAATAGTACATGAGCCCTCAGTTCACAACAGCCTTTCACGCCTCCCACGCAGTGAAACGGCCCCAGGCCGCGTGGGCGGGATGCCCGGTGATCTCGCGCGTGCTCATGCCGCGTGCATACATCGAGATGATCTTGTCATCGAACCCGGGGAACCGCCGCTGGTACTTGGCGATCAGCTGCGGATCGAAGCTACCAGAGCGGTCGCGTGGCACGTCGATCTCGATCTTGCCGGTATCGGTGATGACGGACTTGCGACCATAGCCGTTGCGGCTGTTGCCGGCCTGATCATCGCCGCCTAGATGATGGTCCATCTCGGCGTTGAGAGCACGTTCGGCCAGAGCCTTCTTCAGCGAATCGAGCAAGCCGCCCTGATCCAGCGCGGCCGCGGCGTCCGTGCCTGCCAAAAGTTGATCCAGTAACTCAGCCGGGATCGACGGCTCCTTGCGTCGGGACATAGCGGGACTCCTTCTTACCCATTATGCCCACCCACACACGAAATTCCTGACAGTCCCGGCCAAAACGGTAACGGATCTCCATCAGGACATGACCCATGTAGCAAAGCTTCGCTCCGGTCCCGGAGCTCTTGCGATACAACCTCGCGCCGGGTCGGTGGTGCCCGTCGAAAGCGCTTGCCTGGCTGTCGCCCGTGCTCTCCATGCCGCTCAGGCGCATGTGCTGCACAAACCGCGCCTGCTATCGGACAACGTCCTATGTTGCTGGCGAGCTCGCTGATTATCTGGCCGACAAGAAGATGCGCCACGTTCGCGGTGCACCATTCCATCCGCAAACCCAGGGCAAGATCGAACGCTGGCACCAGACCCTCAAAAACCGCATCCTGCTCGAAAATTATTATCTGGACACCCGCAACAACTGAGGATTTTGGCGAGTTTCCGTTGTTGCGAGGCGCATGAGTTGGGATCGATTGCTTGGGGCATCAGCCGCTCAAGCGTGCCGCTTTGCGTCAGCCGGTTGCGATAGTGCCTGATCGTGTTCTCATCCGGCATCGATGCACCCAGATCAAAGCCAAGGAAACGCATCCAGCTCAAGCGGTCGCGGATCATGAACTCCATCCGCGCATCGGACAGATTATGCTGCGCCTGAACCACCAGCACCTTGAACATCGACACCGGATCGAACGGCGGCCTGCCGCCCTTTGCGCCATCGCTGTAGGCCAGCGCTGCCGTCAACGTCGGACGAAACGCCTCAAAGTCGATAATCCGTCCAAGCTCTTCCAGCGGATCGCCGTGCGCCGACAGCCGCTTCAAATGCTCCGATAATCCAAACAATCCCGCCTGACGCATCGCCGCCTCCGCCTCCCGTCAGCAGCAATGAATCATATGTGGACGACCCCCACTTACAAGGTCTCTGAACAGATATTTTGATCGGATCGCTTGCGATCATATGTCCGGCCTCTGGGTGCAGTCGCACATGACCGCGGGCCAAGATGGTTTCCGCGACGCTTGTTCCAAACAAATCATCGACCTGCAATGGCCACTGATTCAACCGGAGTGTCATGCGTTTCGGATCGATCGATCACACCATCTGTTCGTTCACTTGCAAGTTCCAACCTCAACTCAGCACGGTCGCGTTATCTGTGCTCCCTGTGCCGGGATGAACTCTATGCCGCGTTCGCTAATGCAGGCGCGGCGGATCGGGATTTGTAGGGTTCGCCCGTCATCATCATTTTCCAGGCGATGCGCGCGATCTTGTTGGCCAGTGCCACGGCGACAAGCTTGGGCGGCTTGCGCTTGAGCAACTCCACAAGCCAAGAAGACGCATTATTGCCTCGCCCCATCCGCACCTGTTGCAGGAGAGCAGTTGCACCCTGCACCAATGTGCTCCGCAAAACCGCGTCGCCGGCGCGGGTGATGGTGCCCGGCCTGGCCTTTCCAGCTGTCGAATGATCTCTGGGTGTGAGGCCAAGCCACGCAGCAAAATCCCTGCCAGATCGGAACAATTCAGGGGCCGGTGCCTTCATCATCAAAAGCGAAGCGCCGATTGGACCCACGCCCGGTATTGCGGGTGTCCAATTGAGAGTTTAACACTCGATCAAGGAAACCGACGAGATGATCGTCGAGTTCGGCAGCCAGCATCCGCTCCGAAAGTGCCTTCTTCAACTCGTCAATCAACCCGTCCCGGGCAAATGACTCCTTCGGATCACGCCCTGCCAGCAACTGATCCAGTAACTCCTTGTCGATTGCCATATCGATGGTCCTTTCTATTCCATCTATATGGCCTCGCGCACAAAATTACTGACAGGCCCCCGCCGAATCCTGTCGGGCAAATCCCTCGGTCAGGCATGCAGTCAACTGGTCGATTACTTGCGCCGGCTTCAGTTCGCCGAAAGGCCTATACCAAAACGAAAGACCGTTAGCAGCCATAAGAATGCTATTGACAATTACTCTTGCGTCGTAGTCGTGAAGCTCGCCGGCGGCCACGCCTTGCCGATAGGCATCGATGAAGCTCTCAGTGTATCTTGCGCGGCGGCGATTGGATTCTAGGCCCGGTATCCTTGACATAACCGGTCGCTCTTGGATGAGGACACTGGTGAGGGCGACATCAGCTATCACAACCTCAATATGCGCGCGCACCATTCGCTGGAAGCGGAACTGGGACGAGCCCGCACCGACGGAAGACTCTGCTGCTTCAAGCCTCGACATGTAATCGTCGAACAGTGCGGCAAGGATTTGATCCTTGCTCTTGAAGTAATGATAGAGAGCTTGCCGACTGATCTGCAGCATGTCGGCCAGCAACTGCAAGCTCGCGGCCTCGTATCCGTTCCTCGCGAAGACCATGCTTGCTGCCGAAAGAATTTCACGTCTTTTCACCATGGAGTGAGGCGCCCCTGTCGGAAGAAGGCGAGTGAAAGAGCGGCGTCGCCTGTCTGCGAGGCGAAATTGATCTCAAGGTGCATCAGCAATTCCTCAGCTGTCCAAAACGTACCTATAATTTCTCCCGGCAGCGTTCAATAGACAGATTTGCCGCATAAAATAAGTGAGTGTTTAAACCACCCCGGGATTGTCGGAGGGACGAGGATGTGACCGATACGCTGGAGCTGCCCGCGAAAAGATCACCGCGTGGATCCACGACTACAACACCGGGCGACCCCACTCCTCGCTCGGCTATGCGACCCCGGCGGCCTTCGCCGCCGAACTGAAAAAGCAAGGGGCTGCTGCGCTCCGCATAGCCGGAGGCTACGCTACGCAGCCCCTTGCATCACCTGCCCAGCTGGGCAACAACAATGCCGAGACTCTACGAGACTCTAATCGCAACTGGATGAAAGTAGGGGTCACGTCACCAACAACAGCCACATCATGGCACAGCTACGCTGGTGCAGGGGCCGTCCACGACATCACGTCACAAGCGAAGACTGTACCGGCAACCAATTTCCATAGCAGGCAAGCACCCCATTTGCGCACTCCAATTCCTTGCTCATAAGCAAGGAGGACTAAACGAAAATGCATCATATGCCAATATGCCTCTAAAAAAAAACACCCATTCGCAACAGCAAAGCTTGCGCATACGCAAGGGCTATAGACTCAGGTCCGAATCTCGGATAAGTTGAGCAGATAAAAAATTAGCTCTGGGGAGGAGAAAATGCAGAACGACTCGAGAATGGGGGCGGCGCCGCTCCTTGCGCTCCTAATTGTGGGAAGTGGGGTTGCGTTTGCCCAGGAAGCAGAGGCCCAGGAAGCAGACCCGGAAGCCTTGGCTGCCCTGCCAACAAATGAGCGGGCACGCACGAATGACACCGCTTCAGCGGAAATCATCGTAACTGCACAACGGCGCAGCGAAAACTTGATCGATGTTCCTCTGTCTGTCTCGATCATAACTTCCAAGGCACTAGAGAGCTCCGGGATCACGAACTTTCGTGAGCTAACTGCTGTAACGCCAGCTATGAATATAGCAGCTGTAGGTGGCTACGTTCAACCGACAATTCGAGGAGTAACGACTACAGTCATAGGCATAGGCCAGGAAAACAACATCGCAACCTATGTCGATGGGTTTTATCAACCGAACCCTCTCGCGCTGAATAGGGATCTAAAGAATATAGAGAGCATTCAAGTGCTGAAGGGCCCCCAAGGTACGCTGTTTGGCCGGAATGCCACTGGTGGAGCTATTTTGGTCAAGACACTAGATCCGTCATACAACCGACGAAGCCTGTTCAACTTGAGCTATGGGCGCTTCAACGAAGTGGTATTTAGTGGATATCACACGCAGGGGCTAAGTGATCACGTCGCAATTGACATTGGGGGAAGCTTAAGGCGCAGTGACAATTACGTGAAAGACATAGGGGGATATGACACGGCGCCAATCAGAAATTCGAGCATTTCGTCCAAAGTTCTGGTTGAGCCAACTGATTCGCTTAAGGTGGTTGCGAATTTTCGTTACGATAAAGTCTCGAATGCTGTTGGATTTGCGGTAACTGGCACGGACTATCTGCTAGCGAAAAGATTGTTCCCGGACGTACCAATCGTGGAAGGTGTTCGGAACAGAACCTCGCTAACTCCATTCCTAGAGTCCAGTTCAGAAATGTATGGCGGCTATTTAACTGCACATTTGCAAATTGCCGATGAAATTACGTTGGCATCTTTCACGCGCTATGACAAATCGAAAGATTTGACGCACTTCGACCAAGACTACTCGCCCATTAAATTTATAGACATTTTCCAGCGGCTTAGGCAGCGAAACGCATCAGAGGAACTGACTCTCTCGTACAATTCAGGTCCATTAGACCTTGTAATCGGCAGTTTCTATTTCGATAGCAATTCATCAAAGCCCTTTTTTGCTGTGCAGGTAAGTCCTGACCCTTCAGTGCCCACCGTAGATCAAGCTAGTTGGCTAAAAACTAAGTCGATTGCCGCCTACGCTGACGGAACGTATCGCATAACACCGAGATTTACTCTCACTGCAGGACTCCGTTACTCGTGGGAGCAAAAGGAGTATCATTTTGAAGCTCCGCCTGGGAATACCATAGTTGAAAGTGCCGTTAAAGCGTGGGACAGTGTATCGCCTCGCCTAGCTTTGACATACGGACTATTGGACGACACAAACCTCTACCTTTCCTGGTCGAAAGGGTTCAAGAGCGGGACTTATAACACAGGCGTCCCGAGTACGGAGCCGATAAATCCGGAAAGCATAACTGCGTTCGAGTTTGGCATCAAAGGGCGCTCCAATAGGGTGTTCTTCTCTACAGCGGCCTATTATTACGATTATAGTGATCTACAAGTCTCTGCGACGATTCAAGAAAATGGGGTAGCGCTCACAAAAATAATTAATGCTGCATCCTCAGAAATTTATGGGATTGAAGCTGAACTTTCCGCAGAGATCGCCGATCGGCTAAATTTGCACATTGGTACTGCGTATTCTCATGCTAGGTACAAGGAATTTGAGGGAGCGCCTGTATTCTTTCTTAACCAATTGACGCAACTAAGGCAGCGTGGCGTCCAGGACTGGAGTGACAGGCGCGCTCTTCGTGCCCCAGATTGGACTGGCAACCTGCTGGTGGACTATATGCTCCCATCCAGCATCGGAAATTTGAACTTCTCAGGAAATCTTAGCTTCTCCAGTCGCTTTGCGCCAACGACCGCTCAATTCGATCCGGAAACTGGAAAGGGGTCATTCGAGCAGAAGCCATATGCAAGACTGAATCTGCGCGTAGCGTGGGAACTGCAGAGACAGCTCTCCCTTGCTTTATACGTTCGAAACGTTACCGATGTGAACGTGCTCCAGCGGACAGAGGCGAGCACGACAGGGGACTTTAGGGTATATGAAGAGCCCCGAGTGTACGGTGTGTCGCTCAATTTTGAATTCTAGTCACCTGAATCTGAAGTTCGCCTCATTTTTTTGGCAGAAGCGTTTCGGACCAGAAGATCGCGCGCCCTGAACACCGCCGCGCTCGCCTGCTGCTCTTCATTCTTCACCGCCACAAGCCGCACGCCCTCGAACATCGTTTCAAAGTCTTCGAGGGAATCGATCGCGACGCCTAAGCGACCAACTTCCCCTGAGGCGAGCGGATCGTCTGAGTCCAAGCCGATCTGGGTTGGGAGATCGGC